>Ga0164297_10002384_pt1 | contig 18681 bp, 15 predicted proteins | sample GEODES058metaG_FD_113539 | JGI IMG/M metagenome (GOLD analysis project Ga0164297, IMG submission 113539) | Dystrophic lake water microbial communities from Trout Bog Lake, Wisconsin, USA - GEODES058 metaG | ecosystem: Environmental > Aquatic > Freshwater > Lake | place: USA: Trout Bog Lake...
AACTGCTAGTATAGGCATCAGCGCTGCCCTCATGAGCGACCCAATAAAGAAATTCTCGTCAAAAAAGAAGAAGCCCCCAATCGCAATAGCAACCCAATAAAGTAAATACAACCAAGTTTTTGCTGCTTCCATTAATGATTAGTTTAAAAGGCGAAAATATTAGAATTTATTTAATAATGTACAATTTAGGTAGAATTTAATTATGAAATTATCAATTAGTTTTGCAATATGCTTACAGAACAAGAGGAAAAATTTTTAATCTATTGGGAGAATAATAGATTATCGGAAAAAAAAGGGTTTAAACAATACCTAAAAGGTCTTTCAAGAGGGCTGATGATAGTCGTTGCCATAGTGCTATTGTTAGTGACAGGATGGTATCAAAGAGCAAATATGGAAGCAAACAGCAAAATGAGTGGTACAGTCTTTAGCATTGCACTGGTTTGTATCGTGGTTTTTATGTCGTGGTTCTATAAAAACTATAAGTGGGAAATGAATGAGCAACAATATCTTGAACTATTGGCAAAAAAGAAAAGGGACAGAGCCAAAAGCCCCCCAGAATCAGAAAAAAACATCCTCAATTAAAAATATTTCTTCTTTTTCTTTTGTTATCATGATAGAAATTACATCGAATTGGATCATTTCCCATTTTGGATTAAGAAACAAATATGCTTCGGCGGCCACTTTTAGGTGATTCATCTTTGCTTGACTGATACTCTCTTCTGGATGTCCGTATTTAGTATTCGTTCTTGTTTTCACCTCTACAAAATGTAGCTTCTTACTTTCACTGGCAATAATGTCTACCTCCAAATGCTTGTGCCTCCAATTCCTTTCTATTATAATGAATCCATTTTTTTGCAAAAAGTTAGCAGCTATTGCCTCACCTTTGTCGCCAACATCTTTATTCTTCACGTATATTCGATTTTTTTAAAATAATAAATTATGAGTCTAACAGGTAAATCATTTCGGTTAAAAGGAAAAGTACAACATTATGCTTGGGGTGGATATAATTACATACCACAATTGTTAGGCTTCGAAAATACTGAGCACAAACCTTGCGCTGAATATTGGATGGGCGCCCACCCTTCTGCTTCTTCCATCATCAGTGATGGTGAAAATAGCGTTTCATTAAACGAATATATCACTAATAATCCTTCTGAAACTATTACTAGTGCAGTCTATGACCGATTTGGTGAATTGCCATACCTATTTAAGATATTGGATGTAAAAGATATGCTCTCAATTCAGGTGCATCCTACAAAAAAGGAGGCAGAAAAAGGCTTTGATGCAGAAGAAGCAGCAGGGATACCGATTAATGCTCCACATAGGAACTATAAAGATAGAAACCATAAACCAGAAGTGATGGTTGCACTAAGTGAATTCTGGTTGTTGCATGGGTTTAAATCGGAGAACCTATTATTAAAAACCTTAGAAGACGTTCAGGAGTTTAATGTATTGATTGGCTTATTCAAGCAAGATGGTTATAAAGGATTGTACCAGTTTGTGATGGAAATGGGACAAGTGGATATTGATAATATGTTGGTGACGTTGGTGGAAAGGGAACTAAGGAGGAAAGCCAATAACGAATTGACGAAAGCCGATGCTGGTTGGTGGGTATGTAAACTGTTTGAAGATGGTCAGGAAATTAAGAATATTGACAAGGGCATATTCTCTATTTATTTCTTCAATATAGTAAAAGCAATCCCCGGTGAAGCCGTGTTTCAGGGTGCTGGTATACCTCATGCTTATTTGGAAGGGCAGAATGTTGAATTGATGGCAAACAGTGACAACGTATTGCGTGGCGGACTTACACCTAAACACATCGATGTTCCAGAATTATTAAAGCATACCTTGTTTGAAGCGGTGATACCCAACGTAATGACAGGGAAGGACGTGGGAAACAACGAGGTTTTATACCCTTGCCCTGTGCCTGACTTTGGCATAAAGAAAGTATCGCTTGATAATAGCAAGCATGAATCGACTGCTACTTCATTCGAAATAATAATAGCAATAGAAGGTGGGGCTGAATTGAAAGGCAGTAGAAGCATTACTATAAAACAAGGTGAAGTAGTTGCTATCTTACCCGGAGAAACATACTCACTGGAATCTTCTGGCAGAAGTATTTTGTACAAGGCATTTGTTCCTTAGTAGCTCCTTTTCCATGAACAACTATGATAATAATTAATATAATTAAGAATAAAACAATTGGACAACCCCACAGATTTATTTATTCATTTTGACATCGAACAACTTAAAGGTCGTCTAAGAAATAATGAAGTTGCAATAGGCCAAATACTTGCTTTAATCAAAAACAATCTAGAGCAGCCTACGTCTATTATGATAGATGAGATGAAAAACCATGTTGAAAATGGGAATGTAAATGGGCTGCGTTTAGTTGCCCATAAATTAAAAGGCACTGCACAATCATCTTGTTGTTCTAGACTTGCAGAACTATCAAAAATCATTCAAGACCTCGCTGATTCTGATAAGGCTTTATTAATTAAAGCCATTGAGAATATAGTTGCCGAAGTAGAATTCCTTAAACAACACTTTTCTCAATACACGCTTGTATAAGCTTCTACAACGCTTTCCCAACTATGGTCTATTTGCATCATGTGTTTACGCATCCACTCCACTTGAGTCTTGTTTTTATACACTTCAATAGCCCTGTAAACTGAATGAGCAATATCATCTACCGTAGCATTGTTAAAAAGTATCCCGAAGCCTTCCCAATCACCCATATCTTTTACAGTATCTATCAATCCACCGGTTCTTCTAACCATTGGCACCGTTCCATAGCGCATGGCGTACATCTGATTCAGCCCACATGGCTCAACTCGGCTTGGCATCAATAAAAAATCTGCGGCGGCGTACAGTTTGTGGCTCAATGCCTCATCATAACCAATAAAAGTATTGTAATACCCCTTGTTATGCTCGGTAATATTATACAGTTCCCTTTCCACATTCTTGTCTCCACTTCCCAAAATCATGTAACAAGCCTTTCCTGCTTGGTGATACAATACATTTTTGAATGCTCCAGGCAATATGTCAGCCGCCTTCTCCCCTACCAGCCTTCCTATAAATACAAAAAGTGGCAGTTTTTCATCCAGACCATATTCTTCACATATCTTTTTCTTGTTTTTCTTCTTCCCGGCAGTCACCCCCTTAACCGTAAAGTTATTATATAGGTAACTATCCGTTTCAGGGTTCCATACTTCGTTGTCAATGCCATTCAATATGCCCCTGCACTTTCCTTTTTCATATTCAAATAGTGCTTCTAGCCCATTGCTTTTGTATCGCAATTCGTTCATATAGCTCTGACTAACCGTTGTTACTGCCCAAGCACATTTAATGGCACTTGCAAGTGGATTAATATTATTATTCCAGTCTAAGTCGCCCCATTTGAAGCTGTCGAAAGCAGGCAAGAAGTGATATTTGTCCCATCCAATATTACCTTGGTACTGTGCATTATGTATCGTAAGCACTGTTTTTACAAATGCTAGCTTTTTGAATGCATGACAATTCTTTACCATAAACGGTATCAATCCTGCGTGATAATCATGCACATGAATCACATCAGGTTGGTGTTGCCAAGAATTTAACCATGTCAACACAGCAATCTGAAAAGCAATAAAACGCTGAGGATCGTCCCAATAACCATATATTTTTTCCCTGTCCAACAATCCATTGATGTCCACTAGGTATAAATCGAATCCTAATTTATTAGTCTTTTCTTTTATAATGGTGAAGTCAAATCGATATTCGCCTAAGTAGGCATGTCCTTTATGGTCAACCACCCATTCATTGTCATATAAAAACTTGGTGCGGTACATAGGCATCACCACTTTGGCAAAATGCCCTGCCTTGCATTGATATTTTGGCAATGCACCAACAACATCTCCCAATCCACCTGCTTTTGCAACAGGATAACACTCGGCACTAACGTGAATTATTTCCATAAAAGACTATTTATTACAGGCTGTAAATATAGTGGTTAATGATTAGTTGTTAATGGTTAGAGATTAAAGGCAAGGGATTAATCCATTTAAGCAAACCCGTTCGATATAAACTCATAGGTGCAGTATAGCGCACATTTTCTTCTTAATTTAACACCCTTTAAGAACAATTAAACACCTAAATGACATAATTCAACACCTTTATAATATAATTTCGAAAGAAATTGTCCTTAAAAGGTGTTGAATTGCCTAATAAAGATGTTGAATAAACACTAATCACTAATCATTAACCTCTAATAACTATTCACTAACCTCTATATAATAATTCCTCAACAAATTCTTTGCAGTAAACCACTCTATTTCTTCTTTTGTAAGGGGGATTGATTGCTTTTCTGTGGTGATATTCAATCTTTTTGAAGTAATAGGAATCGTTATGGGCATATCAAACCCATCAATACAATTAGTCCAATGAACATTTACTTTCATAGCCTTTTTATCGATGGAAAATATTAGCTTAGGAATTTGAGTAGTTCTTAAATATTGGTCAAAAGTCTTTTGAAAATCAATGTCTGATTGTTTAATAATGTAACCTTCTATTTGTTGTGTGGTTACTGTTTGGTGGTAGAACTCAGTATTCAATCCTCGTAGTATATTTCTAAAAAGACTATCGTTGTCAATGATGTGCCTGATGTTATTTATCATGTTTCCGCCCTTGTAATACATGTCGCCACTGCCTTCTTTGTTCACTCCATAAGGCCCAATGATGGGTTTGTCGTTCAGAATATTCTTTCTTGTGCCAACACAGTAATCCGCGCCAGCTTCCTTGCCATACAACCATTCGGTATATAGCGTTTCGGCATAGTTGGCAAAGCTTTCGTGAATCCACATATCGGCAATGTCTTTACTGGTGATGCTGTTGCCCCACCATTCGTGCGCACTCTCGTGTACAATAATAAAATCCCACTTCAATCCCCATCCGCTATGGCTCAAATCCCTGCCTTTGTATCCATTTTGGTATCCATTGCCATACGCTATGTTGCTTTGGTTCTCCATCCCTAAGTAGGGTGCTTCCACCAATTTGTAACTATCCTCATAAAAGGGGTATTTGCCAAACCAATACTCAAAACAATGGAGCATCGGCTTCACTTGTGCAAACTGTTTCTTGGCTCTTTCTATGTTATAGGACAATACCCAATAACTCAAATCAAGCTTATTTCCCTCTCCTATTAAAGTATCAGTAAAGTTTGTGTATTTGCCTATGTAAGGGACAATATCATAGGTGTTAATGGGGTTTCCGACTCTCCATTTTCTCAATCTTGTATCAATTTTATCCCAAACATGATCCAGTCTGCCATTACTGATTACATTAAGGGTATCAGGAGCAAGAATTGATAGTTTTATACCACAATCAGGCTTGTCACTTTGGATGTCTTTGCAAGGAAACCAACTACTTGCCCCCAAACCTTGTGCAGCTAAACTCATCCATGGGTTGCCTAAACTATCTTTTGTCCAAATCCAACCACCATCCCAAGGAGGATTTGCTGCTTCTCGGGGTTTGCCATGATATTTTATTTTTAAAAGCTCTGTATAATTTACTTTCAAAGCAGGAATACTTACATAATAAACACCATCTTGCTTGATTGTATTACAATTGACAATATCACTGTAAAAGGCGGTTGACTTATCCCTTTTACCAATGGTCTGAATAGTTACAAAATCTATTATCAACGAATCTTGAAGGTCAATCTGCATTATTTTACCTTCTTTCAATACCTTGAATGTGATAAAACACATCCCATCGATTGTTTTTGTTTTATAATCTGGTGTTACAGCGATATCATAATTCAGTACATCCCACCAATCCCTATATTCATTGTTGCTTCCACGAAGAGTATCTGCTTTGGTAAAGACCTCTTTTTCTTTCATCAATTGGGCATTGGAAGCAATAACCAACATCAATCCTATTATCAATGTAAAAATGCTTTTCATTGTCTTTTCTTTTATACTATAATTGAGGGAAACAACCTTTATCGCCTTTTCTCAACAAATATTATTTACAAATAAAACTAAAATTTAAGTTATACCCCACTTACAACTTATTCCTTTCGTCAACTTTTCCCCTAGCCTTTTGCAATGCCCCTTTCCCGTATTTGTTTTTCACCCCATCGATTGCCTTATACAGGTTTGCCTTCTTTTCGGGATTGTCAAACAGGCTTCCTTGCAGTGCATGGTTTGTAAATTCAGTCAATCTTACACCAAGTAACCTTATTGGCCTACCTTTTTTATATAGTTGATGAAAGAGTTTTATTGCGGCAGGAATCAATTCGTCATCGCAGAAAGTAAAGTTTATAGTAGCCTGTTTAGTTGTTGTTTCAAAATCTGGATACCTTATTTTTACTGCAATACATCCAGCTAATTTTTCATCTTTTCTTAATTCAAATGCAACCCTTTCCGTCATTCGAACTAATTCGGTCAACAAAAAGTTCATGTCAATCGAGTTCTCATGAAATGTATTTTCAGTAGAAATAGATTTTGCCTCATGATAATTTGCAACTATACTATTGTGAATGCCTTGTGCTTTTGAATATAAATCAACGCCCCATTTGCCTAGTTTTTGTTCCAAAATACTGAGTGGCACTTTCAATATATCACCAATCAAATATATCCCCATTGCTTTCAACGATTGATAAGTAACATCTCCCACACCCGAAAACTTATTTACAGGTAATGGTGCCAAGAAAGCCTGCTCCGAACCGGGTTGTACAAACAGGTAGCCATTGGGTTTTGCCATGTCTGTGGCTATTTTAGCTACCATTTTATTGCTCGCCAACCCAAATGAAATGGGCAATTGGGTCTTGCTAATTATTTCTTCACGTAAATCTATTGTCCATTGATATGGATTGAAGAATGTATCCATTCCCGTAAGGTCAATATAAAACTCATCGATGCTAGCTTTCTCAAACAAAGGTGCTTTTGCCGCTATAATATCAGTTACCCACCTTGAATATCTACTGTATTCACCCCTTGTACCTTGTACCAATACCGCTTCAGGGCATAATTCCATTGCCTTTTTCATAGGCATTGCACTATGCACCCCAAGCTTTCTCGCTTCGTAACTACAAGTACTAACCACTCCCCTTTCCTTGGAGCCGCCGACGATAATCGGCTTGCCTTTCAAGCTAGGATTGTTCAATAACTCCACACTTACAAAGAAGCTGTCCAAGTCAAGATGAGCAATGTAGCGTTGTGGAGGTTGCATTTATCAATTCGATTAATTGAGGATGAAAATAAGGAATTATCTGCTAGGCAAGATAATTGGGTGCATAAAACTTTTTCGCTTCGTGAGTACACGAATCGAAGCAGCACGCCGAGTTTCGTGTCTCCACGAAACTCATTTAGCGAAAAAGTTTTATGCACCCAGATAATTTGTATATTTATGAAGGTCTTTTGAATATCCGAATAAGTTAGATGAATATCTTTTAAGGTTATTGGGATATTCAAGAAACTCATTTGAATATCCTAGGAAGAAGAAAAAAATAGGAATTGGTAGTTTTATTTTAATAAAATAAGCAAGTAGTAATAAAAAAGCCCTTGAAGATTTTTCTTAAAGGGCTTTTATTGTCTAATAACTAATATCTACTATCTAATATCTAGTTAAACGCTTCCTTTACCCTTTCAAAAAAACTCTTGTTGTTCTTGTCAGGTCTTGGTTTGAAATTATTGCTGTTGTTCAACTTTTCAAGAATAGCTTTTTCGTCACTACTTAGATCTTGTGGCGTCCAAACATTCACATAGACCAATTCATCGCCTCTATGGTATCCCTGCACTTCTGGGAAACCTTTTCCTTTAAGCCTAAATATCTTTCCACTTTGTGTTCCTGCCGGTATTTTTATCTTTGCCCGTCCATCAATGGTTGGTACTTCTACACTTGTACCAAAAGCAGCATCAGGGAAAGAAATATAAAGGTCGTAAGCCACATTCAATCCATCTCTGTGCAATTCAGGATGTGATTCTTCTTCTATCTGAATAATCAAATCACCATTGGGGCCGCCTCTTTCACCAGCATTTCCTTTCCCACTCATACTCAATTGCATACCTTCCTGAACACCTGCGGGTATATCAATACTTATTTCCTCTTCGCCATAAACCCTTCCTTCACCACGGCAGGCAGTACATTTTGCTGTAACGGTTTGCCCTTCTCCATGACAAGTTGGACAGGCAGTTACAGTTTGCATCTGACCTAAGAAAGTATTCGTAACCCTTTTCACTTGCCCACTTCCGTGGCAAGTATGGCAAGTCTGTACACTGTTTTTATCTTTAGCACCACTACCGGTACAAGTATTACAAATAACATTCTTTTTTACTTTTACTTTCTTTGTCACGCCAGTAGCAATTTCTTCTAGCGTAAGTTTCATCTTGATGCGAAGGTTACTGCCACGTTGTCCCCTTGTTCTTTGACCTCCGCCACCTCCTCTCCTACCTCCTCCGAAGAAACTACCAAAAGCATCATCCCCAAAGACATCCCCAAACTGACTAAATATGTCTTCCATGTTGGACGCGCCACGTGCACCACCACCGCCCATGCCAGAACCAAAAGCTTGGTGACCAAAGCGATCGTATTTAGCCTTTTTATCAGTATCGCTCAGTACTTCATAGGCTTCTGCGGCTTCTTTGAATTTCTCTTCAGATGCCTTGTCTCCTGGGTTTCTATCAGGATGGTATTGCATAGCCACCTTACGGTATGCCTTTTTTATTTCATCCGCAGATGCACCTTTAGAAACACCCAGTATTTCGTAATAATCTCTCTTCATAATTACTTACCCTCAAAAATATCAAGGGGGTTATTTGTTATTAATTAATCAAATCTCATTTTCCCACCACTACTTTTGCAAAGCGCACAATCTTATCATTCAGGTAATATCCTTTCATTACTTCATCCAATACCTTACCTTTCATTTTGTTATTAGGAGCAGGTATTTCAGTAATGGCCTCGTGCTTTTCTGTGTCAAAATCTGTATTGATGCTTTCCATAGCTTTTACCCCTTTTGCCTGTAAAGTACTTCTGATTTTATTAAATACAAGTTGTATTCCTTCTTTTTGCACAGCAATGTCAGCATTAGAGTTTAATTGTTTTTCTGCTCTGTCACAATCATCCAATACATCCAATAAACTAACAACGATGTCCTTTCCTGCAGTTTGAATCAATTCCAAACGTTCTTTTGCGGTTCTTCTTCTAAAGTTATCAAACTCCGCCATCAAACGCAAGTACTTATCTTTTTGCTCGGCCAACTCAGCGGTTAACTTTTCAACTTCACTTACTTCCGGGGCATTTGTAGAGGCTGCATTTTCGTCAGTGTTGTTCTCTAAAGTTTCGTTGATTGTGTCGTTCTTTTCTAGTATTTCTTTATCTTCCATAATAATTATTATTGTGCTGCTGATTGTTCAATTTGTCTGCCAATAAAGGAAAAGGGAAAAATTGGCAGTTTGGTGACTTTTAAATATCCAAATCCTTATCCTTTTTAGGGTGATAAAACAGTAGTCTTATCAAGAAAGGAAGAATAAACACACTGATTGTAAAAGCAGAAGTAATCCAATCGGCCTCTCTGCTATCAAGAAATAGACTTACAGTAGATTGAGGATAAAAATGTTCTGGAATAGAGCATAACAATTTGATTCCAAGAATACCGATAACAATAAATGCACAGGTTTCTAGGAAAGGGTATCGCTCCATAAGGTCAACAAATATTTGCGCAACAAACCGCATTGCTAGGATGCCAATAAAAACGCCTAGCCATATTAGTAAAATGTTATTTGAAAAAGCAACAGCGGCAAATACATTGTCAATGGAAAAAGCAACATCCATCAGCTCCACCAAAATAACTGTAGCCCAGAAGCCACCAATCAACTTGGTTATCTTTTTATATATCCATTTATCATGCTTGCTTATTTCTGGTTCGTCCTCATCTTCCTTCATCTTTTCTTGCCACCAATCCCATACGAGATAAACAAGATACATTCCTCCCAATGGTTTCAAAAACCAAAACTTAACTAAATAAGAAGCCAGCAACAAAGCAATTCCCCTAAATATATACGCACCTATAATACCATATTTTAATGCCTTTTTCCTTTTATACTTTGGTAAATCCATTACCATAGTCGCAAGAACAGCAGCATTATCCACAGAAAGCAGACTTTCAATGATAATCAGATTGCCAACTATCAAGATTGCACCCAATGGACGATCAATAATATTTTGTAAGAGTTGCAGTAAATCCATTGATTAACCTTTAAAGATAGTGACTACAGTTTCTCCAGGCAATAGCAACCTGCCGTTAATGCCGAAGTTTTGTGCACCGCCCAAGTCCGCTATGTGATTATCACCGACATGCAATATGTCATTTTTAGTAATTGATTTTATTTTACTTACCTCAGTAAAAAGTTGTTCATACACTTTTATATTAGGTTTGGAATAGCCCATCTCATCAGAATACAACTGAAAACTTAGGTATTTGGCTACACCGAGATGCTCCAGTAGTTTTCTAAGAAAATCACTTTTAGTAAAAGCAGTGTTGCAAAGCAGACTCAAAGTATGCCCTTCATTCACCAATTGTTCAAAAAGTTGAGGGGTTTTGTTATCAAGCAGAGTGGGATTATATTCAAAGAAAAGCTTTTCTGTTTCATCAATAAATTCTTGCAGCAATTGAACATTTATGTTCTTGATGTCCACATTCATTTCACTTAAAAACACCAGCCACATCTCATAACAATCCAAGTTCCCACCAGTGATTTCATTGATTCTATTAAAAAGAATGTCGTACTTATTGTAGGTTTCATCAACAATTTCAGGGGCAACTTCAATTCCAAAGAAGTCTATCATCAATCTGTTCCTCTTTTGCTTGTAATCAGGATTAGATTGGATCAAGGTTAACCATAAGTCGAAGGATATGTGACGGTATTGCTGATACTCCATTAAGCTAATTATTTTGTGATTGGGTAAGTTTGCGAAAATATAGTATAAAAAGGTTTATTCGTATGGATAAATTAAAAAGGTGCTTTCCAATAACTGGAAGCACCTTTTTAATATTAATTAAGACAATGAATTATTCAAATTTCAAGTCTAAACCTAAACCTCTCAACTCATGAACCAATACATTGAATGATTCAGGGATGCCTGGCCTTGGTATGTTTTCACCCTTAACGATAGCTTCATACGTTTTTGCACGACCTATGATATCATCTGATTTAAGTGTAAGCAGTTCTTGCAAGATGCTTGAAGCACCATAAGCCTCCAAAGCCCAAACTTCCATTTCGCCAAAACGCTGACCACCAAACTGAGCTTTACCACCCAAAGGTTGTTGGGTAATCAAGCTGTATGGTCCGATAGAACGAGCGTGCATCTTATCATCAACCATGTGGTGTAGTTTAATCATGTAAATAACACCTACGGTTGCTTTTTGGTCAAAACGGTTACCTGTTTCACCATCATACAGATAAGTATGTCCGTTTCTTGGTATACCAGCTTTTACACACAATTCTTCAATTTGTGTAGTGCTGGCACCATCAAATATCGGAGTAGCGAATCTAAGACCTAGCTTAAGACCTGTCCAACCAAGTATAGTTTCATAAATCTGTCCAAGGTTCATACGACTAGGTACACCCAATGGATTCAATACAATATCTACTGGCGTTCCATCTTCCATGAAAGGCATATCTTCTTGACGAACAATCTTCGCAACAATACCTTTATTTCCGTGGCGACCTGCCATTTTATCCCCAACCTTCAATTTACGCTTAACAGCGATGTAAACCTTAGCCAACTTCAATACACCCGCTGGCAACTCATCACCGATAGAAATATTGAATTTCTCACGTTTGTAGCGACCCAACTCTTCATTAAATTTAATGGTATAGTTGTGCAACAATACATTGATATAATGATCGGTTTCAGCTTCTCCTGTCCATCCAAGTGGATTAACATTCGCAAAATCAATAGATGTAATATTCTTTTGATTGAACTTAGCACCCTTGCCAATTAGAGATTCATTAAAGTTGTTACTTACTCCTTGAGATGTTTTATCTTTCAACAACACTTGAAGTTTACTCAATAAATTCTCTCTTATTTCTTCTACAACAACCTGATGCGCTCTTTCAACCTTCTCCAATTGAGCCTTTTCCTTTACCTTACTGTTCTTATCTTTCTTAGCCCTTTGGAAAAGCTTCTTGTCTATAACAACGCCTTCTGTACCATTTGGTGCTTTTAAAGAAGCATCTTTGGCATCACCAGCTTTGTCACCGAAAATTGCACGAAGTAACTTTTCTTCTGGTGTTGGATCACTTTCTCCTTTAGGAGTAATCTTACCAATTAGAATATCGCCTTCCTTAATAGTAGCACCAATCCTGATAATACCAAATTCATCCAAATCCTTTGTTGCTTCTTCACTTACATTGGGTATATCTGGAGTCAACTCTTCTTCACCAAGCTTGGTATCACGTACTTCCAATTCATATTCATCAATGTGAACAGAAGTAAACATGTCTTCCTTTACAACCTTTTCGTTGATTACAATCGCATCCTCAAAGTTATAACCCTTCCAAGGCATGAACGCAACAACTAAGTTTCTTCCCAATGCAAGCTCGCCACCTTTAGTCGCATAACCTTCAGTTAAGAAATCCCCCTTTACAACTTTTTGTCCTTTCTTTACAGCAGGACGCAAGTTTATACAAGTTGCTTGGTTAGTCTTAACGAATTTAGTTAGTTTATAAACAACTAAATCTTCATCGAATGAAACCAATCTATCCAAATCATTCCTGTCGTACCTTACGTGTATTTCATTTGCATCAACAAATTCAACAACACCAGTACCTTCTGCATGTATTTGAATACGTGCATCACGGGCAGCTTTTCCTTCCAAACCAGTACCTACAATTGGTGGATCCATCCTTACCAACGGCACAGCCTGGCGTTGCATGTTCGAACCCATCAAGGCACGGTTAGCATCATCATGTTCAAGAAACGGTATCAATGAAGCACTCAAACCAACAATCTGGTTTGGCGCAACGTCCATATATTGAACATCATTTTTATCCAAAATTGGGAAATCACCTGTATCCCTTGAAACAACCTTATCTTCTAAGAAATTACCTTCGTCATCTATTGGGGAATTAGACTGAGCCACTTTCACATTTTCTTCTGCTTCGGCACTCAAATAAACTAAATCCTTTGTATTTACTTTAGCGTTTGCAACAGTACGATAAGGAGTTTCGATGAAACCCATATCATTTATCTTGGCATGAACGCACAAGGTTGAAATCAATCCAATGTTTGGTCCTTCTGGCGTTTCAATGGTACACAAACGACCGTAGTGGCTATAGTGTACGTCACGAACCTCGAAACCTGCCCTTTCCCTGCTCAAACCACCTGGCCCTAGTGCTGAAATACGACGTTTGTGCGTAATTTCTGACAAAGGATTGGTTTGATCCAAGAATTGAGACAACTGAGAAGTACCAAAGAATGAATTAATAACAGAACTCAATGTTCTAGCATTAATCAAATCAACCGGCGTAAATACTTCATTGTCACGAACGTTCATACGTTCGCGGATTGTACGGGCCATACGTGCCAAACCAACACCAAACTGAGCGTACAACTGCTCCCCTACTGTTCTTACACGACGGTTGCTCAAGTGGTCAATATCGTCAATGTCAGCTTTAGCATTTGTAAGGCGTACAAGGTATTTTACAATCTCAATGATATCTTGTTTGGTAAGTACTTTCTTTGTAACAGGATAGTCCAAACCTAACTTACCATTGATTTTGTAACGACCAACTTCACCTAAATCATAACGTTTGTCGCTAAAGAATAATTTATCAATAATACCACGGGCAGTTTCATTATCTGGGGCATCGGCACCACGCAATTGGCGGTAAATGTGCTGAACCGCTTCTAATTCACTGTTCGAAGTATCTTTATTTAATGTATTATATATAATGGCGTAATCTCCACCAACATCTTCCCTTTGCAAGAAAAGACTCTTGATTTCCATTTCTATCACAGTGTCCACGCCATCCATATCAAGTACACTGTCACGCTCCATTACAATTTCGTTACGCTCAATAGATACCACTTCACCGGTATCTTCATCAACGAAATCTTCTACCCATGTACGTAATACACGTGCAGCTAATTTCCTTCCGATATGCTTTTCGAGTTCCTTCTTTGAAACAGGAATCTCTTCTGCCATGCCAAACAATTCCAAGATGTCTTTATCGGTTTCAAACCCGATAGAACGCAACAAAGTAGTTACAGGGAATTTCTTTTTACGGTCTATGTAAGCATACATTACATTGTTGATGTCTGTAGCAAACTCCATCCATGCACCCTTGAAAGGAATAACCCTTGCAGAGTATATTTTAGTACCGTTAGGGTGAACTGACTGACCAAAGAACACACCTGGTGAACGGTGCAACTGAGAAACAACCACACGCTCAGCACCATTCACTACGAATGTGCCACGTGGAGTCATGTAAGGTATATTACCCAAGAATACATCCTGAACAATAGTTTGAAAATCCACATGCTCCTCATCGTTACAACTCAACCTAAGCTTAGCTTTCAAAGGCACAGCGTAAGTAAGCCCACGCTCCATACACTCTTCGATAGAGTAACGTGGAGGGTCGATGAAGTAGTCTAAGAACTCCAATACGAAGATGTTTCTCGTATCGGTTATCGGGAAATTGTCTTTAAACACACGGAACAAACCTTCCACATTACGCTTATCGGGCGTTGTTTCTAACTGGAAAAACTCTCTGAAAGATTGTAACTGAATGTCTAGTAAGTCGGGGCCTTCTGCTAAATTTTTGGTCTTTCCGAAGTTTACCCTGTTGTTAATAATCGTTGTTGACATAATATATTATAAACCTGTTTGTCTAAATAACAACTGCCCATCATTGGATGGAAGTCAGCCTAAGCTTTGAAAATGAAAGATTTATACTTCAATCCCACCAAGTAAAACCTTGTAAATGCTAAAAAGTCACAAGTAAAGGAGTGCAAATGTAGGGTTTACAGCGGAATAGCAGGAAGAAATTTTGGTTAATGTTATAAATTCACCGCATACCGAAAAGTTATTAACAAAGAATTTGAATGGTGAGTTGTGAATTGTCATTTGTGAGTGATAAAAAAAATCTGGAAGCAAATCTTTTACGGTATTTTTATGTAAGGCATACCTCACATCTCACTATTCACCTCTCACTATTCACCTCTCACCATTCACATCTCACCACTCACTACTAAACCCCCATCCTCACTGGTTCGCTCCATGCACCTATCCCCATTGAGTTGATGCCCGCAATCCGCACCCATATATAGCTTTCTGGTTTTAGTTTACCAATAACAAGTGTTATTTGCGTACCCGCAAAGTCTGTATATTTCCATTTCTTCAAATTTGTGCTAGTCTGGCTCACAAACGAACGTGCGCCTTTTAGTACATCCCAACGCATCTTCACTTCACCTTCCATCCCCCATTTCAGTTGCTTAACATTGGTTACCGCAGCCAGCCTCTTCGATTTTCCACCACGTTTTTTCACATCCAGTGCCGTACTCTCTATCTTTATCTGGTCGCCTCCACTTTCATCTTGCACATAATCCACAAAACGCATCATCAGCGCATAGTGTTTCTTCTCCTGACGATTCATCTTCGTAATAAAATCATGGTCTCTATGCGATGCACTTGAATAAGTTGATTCCAACAAGTCTGCAGATGCAGCAATGGTTGCAATAGTTGGGATAGTGTTTTGAAAATCAATATTATTTTGGGTATGATTGATTATATTCCTCGTTTTTAATACTTGTTCAGGCACTGTAAGATCCTTGAAATTCAATACGGCAATAGACATAACTTAATTTTTTGGTGTTATCCAACAATGAAAAAAGTGAATCGAAGTGTTTCTGAAATATCAAAAAAACAGGTATGGATTCCTTTTTTACAAAGCTATGCCTAAACATTCCAAATGCGTTGATAATAGTTGCAAAACGGTCCCAATCTGCAATAATCCTGTATGGGATTAATGCAAAGTGGTATCACTTTTTATATAATTGATACCATTTTCCATAAATACTGTTCATTAATTACAAAAAGTGACACCATTATGTGCCAATGTTGTTTGCTTTTGCCGCAAAGTGGTATCACTTTGCGCCTAATTGGTACCACTTTTACCCAAACCAACACAGCATTCCATTAAACTGACACCAGTTTAGGCAAATCGTTAACTAATCTGCATTGATCCCGTATGGGATTTCTGCAGATTTGTTAGCTTTTAGAGGGAAGGAAGTCATGTATAGCAGGGGTTCTACGCTAATTGCGATTGTCAATACCTGATAATAGTGATAAAAGGTTGCACTTTCTTGTCATCTCGTAGAGGTCTGCTTTAAAATGGACAACTATCACCAGACTATCTCAACTATTTCTTTGTAAAGAGCGAATTTGTTGTCGGCAGTAATAATAGATAAGTTATCAGTAAGAGCAGTAGCGATGATTAGCCTATCGAAAGGGTCTTTGTAATTGGGGAATAAAGGAAGATGGGCAAATGTTTCAAGATATTTGGGTGAAATAGGCAACACTTCAATTTTAACCGCGATTGTATCCAAATGAAATTGCAATATCGATTTTACAATACCCAATTTTCCAATGTTCATTTTTATGGCAACTTCATAAAATGAAACCATACTTACGTAAACTCTATTGGCAGGATCATCTATAATAGCTTTTATACTTGCAGGAAGAAGCGAATCCTCCTTGGCATTCCAAATAAGCGCGTGGGTGTCTAAAAGTAGGTTCATTCTTTAAATACATCAAAAAGGTCATCGATAGGGTCGTCGAAATCAGGGGCAACATAAAGAATATAATCTTTTGCATAGCCTCCCCTCCTTCCTTGATGGGGAGTAGCTTCTTGAGTTACGGGTACTACTTCTTTTGTAAAAGTAACCAGCACCTCAGTAGGTGCGTCTATGGGTGGCTGTTCGTACAGTACAATCTTTCCATTGTCGTACAAGCCTCTAATAGTTATGTACATATTGAATGCGTTTTTACAAATATAAGCGATAAAGAATTGTATGAACTATGTTTGATAGGATTAGAATGATTAAAAAGGATGCACCCCATGCTAATCTTACAAATCCTAAAATCCTTTAATCCTGATGCAGACAGCTTGCAATAAGGAAGGCTTCGCTTCAAGCGAAACCTTCCTTTTAAAAAAGTCGTATGATTCATACGTTTTTGGGATTATGCGGTAAATGGTTTTATTTTCTTTACTTTGCCTATTGCAAAACAATCACTTTTTTAACTTATTATTGCAAATAAAATAGAACCTTATGACAAAGAATCTAACTTTCTTATGCTTACTGCTTTTGTCTGTTGTTACAAGCAAGGCACAGTTTCATTATTCTGCTGCAAATGCCGAGAGTGTAATAGGGACTTACACCGATTTGGGTAGTAATGGTACTGTAATAACAACTGATTTTATGGGCTCTTCAATGAGTCCTCTAAACGATTTATCTTCTGTAATTGATATTGGGTTCAATTTCATTTACAATGGTACAACTTATGCGCAGTTGACAGTCGGTTCAAATGGATATGTCAAATTGGGCAAGGCTACTCATACCCCAATTAGCTTCTATAGTCCTAATAGCCCTAATATCTTTAAAAATATTATTTGTCCATTCTTAGCCAGACTTAATGGGGATAATACAACCGAGTATAGGGCATTTACTTCTGGCAATATTGGTTCGAGGGTGTGTACTATTCAGTTTAAGAATTTAAAAGATGGATACAGTTCTAACTACAATCAATTTTCTTCAATGGAGTTTCAGGTAAAACTTTACGAAACCACCAATACCATAGAGTTTGTATATGGCAAATTTGTCCCAACCAGTAATGCTTCATTTTACTATGATCGGTTTATTGGACTTAAGGGAACCGATATATTGTCATTTGTTGGCGTATATAAGCGCAATGACAGTATTGGTTGGCAAAACGCAACCTTTGTTGATTCTCTTTTCTTTCATGCTTTTGGTGCTATTGCACAGTCTGTTCCTGCGGTAGGGCAAACCTATCGTTTTACAACAAGTAATATACCTGTAAATGATGCAACTGTAGACGAGTTATATTATACCCCAAAAATATTGGTGAATAACCCACATGCTGTTAGTGCTTATATAAGGAACAAAGGGGATTCGATATTAACGAACGTTAAAGTAATGCTTACAGTAAGCGGTGTCAATACTTTTTCGCAGATAAAAATGATTGATACATTAACTATTGGGCAAGAAGTAGAAGAAGCATTTGATTCATTTACGCCTGTCAATGTAGGAGTAGATACTGTAAAGGTATCCTTATCAGACGATGACTTTAATGCAAATAATAATAAGACTGGCATTGAAACAATCACTAGTAGTAGCTTTAGTACAGCTATCAACCCAAATTACTTTAATTCGGGCTATGGGTCTGTTATTAAGTTTCAACTTGCAACACTTGTAGAAAATAACAAACCTAATACTATTTCTTCTCTAGACACTTATTTCGATCAATCTTTGGGGGCAAAATATATATTGGGTATTAATAGTGTCCCAAACGTTTTAAGATTATTATTATTGCCAGCGTTAAAGCCCTTAAAATTGATATTTTTAGAAAAGAACCCCCTGTGGGCTAATTTTATCTGTCTCTATATGTTCTTC
>Ga0164297_10002386_pt1 | contig 18675 bp, 19 predicted proteins | sample GEODES058metaG_FD_113539 | JGI IMG/M metagenome (GOLD analysis project Ga0164297, IMG submission 113539) | Dystrophic lake water microbial communities from Trout Bog Lake, Wisconsin, USA - GEODES058 metaG | ecosystem: Environmental > Aquatic > Freshwater > Lake | place: USA: Trout Bog Lake...
AATGTCATGCAATTCTTAATCATCAATCCCTATTGGAATGTGCCGGCCTCCATCATTAAAAAAGAAATGCTTCCCAAATTGGCGGAAGATCCAAATTATCTCCAAAAATTAGGCTATGAAGTCATTAAAACCAATAATCGCTTAATTGTACGCCAACCCCCAGGGGAGCGTAATGCGCTAGGCCGCATTAAATTCATGTTCCCTAATGATCATGCCGTCTATTTGCACGATACCCCACAGCGCAATTTCTTTGCCGCTCAAGAACGTGCCTTTAGCCATGGCTGTGTTCGCGTTGATCAACCGCTGCGACTTGCGGAAGTTGTCTTGGGCCCAGATCAAGGCTGGAGCGAAGAACGGGTCAAAAAAATGATTGGTGGCGCAGAAAAAACTGTCCATTTACCTGAGCCTTTACCAATTCATATCGGCTATTTCACCGCGTTCTTTGATGAGTCAGGTCAATTGCAAACGCGCAAAGATATTTATGGCTATTCACAAAAAGTGCGCACAGCTCTTGGCCTGAATAGCTAATCTCATCATCTCACAACAGCCATGATTGTGAGGTGAATGCGCGCAATGTCTCAAAGATGTCATTTTACCTTTCTGTTAACCCTTTTCTGCCAAAATCAGCAGATCACATTTTGATGAAATCAAAATATGAATTGAGTTGAGTGAGTTATCTCTGTGTTACTGTCTTCGTATCCCAGTATTAGCAAATGGCCCCTGCGCGCTTTGGCATCAGGACTGTGTTTTGCGTTTGGGCTTCTCGCACCTGTTGAAACAGAAAATGCGATTGCCAATGGCGATACGCGAACATTGCATCTTCATCATGCTCATACCGGCGAAAACATTGACGCGACATTTCGCGTGAATGGCCAATATGATTATGCCGTCCTCGAAAAGCTTAATTGGTTTTTGCGCGATTGGCGTCGTGATGAGTCAACCAAAATGGACCCACGTCTATTTGATGTGGTGTGGGAAACCTATCGCGAAAGTGGCTCCTCTGAACCCATTCAAGTGGTCTCGGCCTATCGCTCGCCTCAAACAAATGCGATGTTGCGCCGCCGCTCGAAAGCGGTCGCCGAACATTCGCAGCACATCCTCGGCAAAGCCATGGATATGCATTATGTCGATGTCCCCATGTCCAAAATTCGTGAAATTGGCATGCGTCTGCAACGCGGCGGTGTAGGCTATTACCCCACCGCTGGCACACCTTTTGTGCATCTTGATGTCGGGAGTGTGCGGGCATGGCCCCGCATGAATTACGACCAATTGGTCCGCCTATTCCCTGATGGCAAAACAGTGCATCTGCCACCCAATGGTCAGCCTCTCGCACGCTATGAAGAAGCGCGGGCTGAAATTGAAGCACGTGGCGGCAGTTATACGCCTACTTTGAGTGAAGTCCGCTCACGCGGCTTTTTTGCATCTCTTTTTGGCTCATCAGATGATGATGAAGATGGCGGCGCGGTGCGCGGCAGCGGGCGCGGGCGTCAACGCACAGCCTCTCTCGGCACAGCCACAGGTCTAGGACCAAGTGAAGATAATGATTCAGCGGCGGCATATTTTAGCGCGGAAGCTGCTCGCCAGTCCGGCCAATATCAAGCCGAGCGTCGTATCGGTCGCGCCAATGTGGATTTACCCAGCACCACACCGCGTCCACTTGTCAGCCCTCAGCCTGACATGATTGCGCAAAATGCACCTCTGCCACAAATTGAGCCCGAGCTTCAGACGGCTTCAACACCAAATATACCCTTACCACCACGCCGCCCTGATGAGCTGATGGCTCAAAACGAGCTTGCTGCGGCAACCATGCCACTTGATGTGCCACTGCCGCCCATTAAGCCCGCGCAGCTGCGGCTTGCTCTGAATACAGAAAGCACAAACCCTTCAGCCCCGAGCTCAGCTCCTTCTGCGCTGATATCGCCAAACCCCTCTAGCTCAGCTATAAAGCGGCAAAGCCTAACTCCTGCGCGTATTGATGCCTCAAATTACCATAGCTTGACAGCTTCACTCTCCTTCAGTCATCAAAATTGGACCATGGCAGCGCTCAACGCTCCCCCCAAACGCGCGTCACGCTCAGAGATTAGCCGCGTTCTCTTCGGCCCCGCTATGAGCCTCGCCCAAAACTTTTCGCTCCCCCAGCGTCAAAATGCTGAGCTCACAACAGGCAGCTTTAAGCCTTCGAACGACATTGCCGGCGCACGCAAGCTTGCGAGCCTGCCTCTCGCCACAGAAGAGCTTGATCCTATTGTCACGGGAAGTCTGGGTAAAAGCCTGAATTAACAGACCAAGGGCTGATTGACTTCACTACCCAATATGTATCAATCATATCATGGTTGATGACGCTTGCGCGTCGTCGCATCAACGAAACAAAAATGGGGGAGTGAACAATCTTGACAGATTTATTGCGCCTTCATTTTGCCATCCCTTGAGTCACATGAGCACCCAAATCTCATCATCCCCTCATCTTGCGCACTCACGTCATGATGTGCTGGTTGTTGATAATGTCTTTAAGCAATTTGGTGGCCCACTCGCCCCTGTGATTGCCGTTGATCACGTGTCCTTTGGTGTGCGGCAAGGTGAGTTCGTTTCAGTCATCGGCCCATCTGGCTGCGGCAAATCAACTTTATTTTCAATTATTGGCGGGTTGCTCACCGATTATGAAGGCGAGGTGCGCATCGGCAAAGACCGCATCAACGGCCCCCATCCCGCTGTTGGCATGGTGTTTCAAGAAGAATCAACATTTCCGTGGCGCAATGTGATCGACAATGTTGCCTTTCCGCTTGAGCTCATAGGTGTTGCAAAATCTGAGCGCATGGACCGCGCGCATCATTTTATCAAAATGGTTGGTCTTGCCAGTTTTGAAAAACGTATGCCCTCTGAATTATCAGGCGGCATGCGCCAGCGCGTCTCGATTGCCCGCACCCTTGTCTCGCAACCAAAAATCCTACTCATGGATGAACCCTTTGCAGCACTTGATGAGCAAACGCGTTTGCTCCTTGGTGATAAAATCACGCAAATACAACAAGAGCTCAATCAAACAACATTGCTGATCACTCATAATCTGACCGAAGCCGTTCAATTGTCTGATCGCATTGTCGTCATGACCTATCGGCCAGGTCGCGTGAAGCGCATCATCGATATTGATCTGCCGCGTCCGCGCACCTCTGATGTCGTGAGCAGCGATGCGTTCGGACATTATGTCGCGGAAATCTGGAGTGATCTGCGCGAAGAAGCCAGCCGCGGCATGACTGAAAGTGAAAATAGCGCGGCGCAAGTGCATGCACATGGCTAATGTGATGAAAAACGACCGCCTCATCCCCATGCTATGTGGCGCCCTATGCGTGGTGGGTGCATTTGGCGTGCTTGAACTGCTCTTACGTTTTGACATCATCAATCGCTATATCGTGCCCCTCCCTAGCGATGTCTTAGGCGCATTTGGGCGCATTGTGGTTGAAGAGGATGTTTTGGCTCGCTGCCGCGAAACAGCTTATGAAATGGGTGTATCGGCCATATTGGTCATTCTCATTGGCATTCCCATTGGCGCAGTATTGTATCGTTTTGACTCCTTACGAAAAGCACTTGAGGATTGGATCGCTGCCCTCGCTGCTGCGCCCATTGTTTTAGCTTTTCCACTTTTTCTTGTCTTATTTGGTCGCAGCTCTACAACTGTGATTGTGATGTCTATTGCCAATGGCCTCGCCCCAATTATTTTAAAAACAACCGAAGGGCTCATGAGCACACGCCCCGTGCTGATCAATGTCGGCAAAAGTCTTAGATTATCCCAACGTCAGATGTTTTGGTCGATTTTATTTCCATCCGCCCTACCACTCATTTTTACTGGTATCCGCTTGAGTTGGACCTTTGTCCTTATCAGTGTTGTAGGTGTTGAATTTTTGATCAATCTGGGCGGACTTGGTCAGCTTATCAACGATCTCGCCGAACGCTATGATATGGCTGGCACTTATGCTGCAATTGGCTTCGTGATTTTAGTCAGCGTTGTGTTCTTTGTCTGTCTTGAGCATATTGAACGTGTCATGGGGCGCCGCGCATGAGCCACGCACCTCTATCAACTCTTGCTTATCTGCCAAAAGCAAAAAAAAATATGCACACGGCGCATCTTATTCGCGCCGTTACATTGGCATTGTTAATTATCGGATGGGAAATTCTGGCGCGCTCTGGCCTATTGCTTAGGGATGTCGTGCCTTCGCTCGTCACAATCATCGCCTCAATGGGCAAATTAATTATCAATCCGCTATTTTATAGCAATCTCTCGATCACAAGTTTTGAAGTCATTATGGCACTTGCGATAGGCTCTGTGCTGGGGATTATTTGTGGCATTATCATTGGCTCCAGCGCTTTTTTATCTGCGGCTTTTGAGCCTTATATTTATTATATGTCCCCTACACCGCGTATTATCTTTTTTCCCGTAATGATCATGTGGTTTGGCGTGGGTTCTCCATCCAAAATAGCCCTAGGCGCGCTTTCGTGTTTTTTCACAATGGCCTTATCAACCGCCGATGGGATGCGTCAAATTGATAAAGTACTGATACGCGTAGGGCGCAGTTTTCGTGCAAGCCTATGGCACATGGCCATTAAAATATATTTGCCCGCCATGCGCACGCCAATTCTGAATGGCATTCGGTTAGGCTTTGGCACTGCCGTCATCACAGCTTTGCTCGCAGAGACAAAATTATCTAATCAAGGCCTGGGCTTTATGATCATGCAGATCTATTCCCGCTTTGATATGCCAACACTCTACGCTTTGCTGATTATTGTGTTTATTCTCGCAGGCTTAGGAAATGCCGTGCTGGGAGCATTAGCCGGCAGTCAAAAATAAGCGCATCAGCGCTCATAATTCCCCAAGCGCATTAAGATAAATATCCAGCATCTCTTCTTCTTCTTTGCGCTTCTCACGATCCATGCGCCGCAATGAGACAATTTTGCGCATCACTTTTGCGTCATAGCCATTGGCTTTGGCTTCGGCATAAACTTCTTTAATATCACCGGCAATGGTGCGCTTATCTTCTTCAAGCCGCTCAATACGCTCGATAAAGGCACGCAAATGGCCGGCATCAACTGAATTGCTCATCACATCTCGCCATAAATAGGCTGCCCATTGTGGCAGCGACAGAATGGCTCATGGATGGCGTCAACATCAGGGCGCGTCAAGCCCAGGGGTGATCACCCACAGGCTTATCCACCAAGACAGGGCTTAGCCATGCTTTGAGGGGTCAGACTGGACTTTGTTAAATGTGCCGATTTGCTGGGCGCTCGCCTCTTTTTGATAAAGCGCCTTCCACTCCTCATAGCTCATGCCATAGACCTGAGAGCGGGTATCATCGAGGGACAGAGCGATGTTTTTGGCATCAGCCTCTTCTTTCATCCATTTGGAGAGGCAATTGCGACAAAAACCCGCCAGATTCATCAAATCAATATTTTGGACATCTGTGCGCTTTTGCAAATGCGCGACAAGACGGCGAAAAGCTGCCGCCTCAAGTTCAGTCTGTGTTGCAGGATCAATCGACATCAGCCCAACTCCCTCATTTACAATTACCGATGGCACCGGCTACCAAAAAAAACAATCTCATGCATCTCTTGACGCGCCAGAAGGGGAGCAAGCACATGCGCCAAACGCTCCGCCCAAGCATGGGCAGTGTGAGAATGGGCAATTAAATCTTGCCGCACCTCAATAAGCACATGGGCCAGTCCACGCTGCGTGCCATGCTCATATAAAGTATCACCTTCAAGCGCACCATCATAAGGCTCATTATCGCCCACACTCAAACCCGCTGCTTGCAGGGCCTCAAGCAAAGGCATAGCCAAACGTGGATCACGATCCCATAATATGCCGACCTCCCAAGGGCGCGCCACTCCCTTCCAGATCGGTGTAAAAGAGTGAAGAGATACAATGGCGGGAATGGGCCCTTGCGCACTCATGGCGTCCAGCATCATGCGCACCTGATCTCTATAGGGCTGCCAATACAACTGGCGGCGTTGAGCGATCTCTGCGGCATCAGCGGATGCATTGGCGGGAATGATGGCCCCATCGGACAAACGCATCACCAAAGTGGGGTCATCGGCTCCTCGATTAGGGTCAATTAACAAACGGGAAAACCGCGTCATGACGGCTGGCGCATTAAAATGAGCTGCCAATGCACGTGTGACATCCTGCGCACCGATATCATAGGCGATATGACGGGTGAATTGGGCGGGATCGAGACCCAAACAACCATATTGTTCTGGCAATTGCGCTGAGGCATGGTCACATAAAAAGAGCACACCCGCGTCAAAACGCCCTTTGATAATCTCAACCGGCTCCACTCTATCTGCCCCTTCCTGCCTCACATCCGCATTTCATATTGAGCCTAAAGCCCAAAGGTCGCACAAATGTCATGATCTCCTGCCATCACGCGAGCACCCTCGTTGACACAAGCCTTTGGGCACTAAAGATAGATGGTGCTGATGTGATTCGCAGGTGTAAATGTCGATCTTTAGTTTGAAATATGGCCGATCTAGGCTGACATGGTCCTTGGCCATAACAGCTGCCGCGCTGATCCCCAGCTTTGGCACACCAGCTTATGCGGATTTCCGCTTGTGCAATAATTCGAGCGCGCGCGTGAGTGTGGCCATTGCCTATAATGACGGCCAAAACTGGGTAACTGAGGGCTGGTGGAATCTAAAACCCACGGCCTGCGAGAATTTGCTGCGTGGCTCATTGGCTGCCCAATATTACTATATCTATGGCATTGATGAGCGTGGGGGCGAGTGGAAGGGCAAAACCTATATGTGCACGCGCGACCGCGAATTCCGCATTGAGGGACGCGACAATTGCCTTGTGCGCGGTTTTGACCGCACAGGTTTTTTTGAGGTTGATACAGGGCGCGATGCCCGCAATTGGACAGTCCAATTAACTGACACAAGCCAATCTGAGCGCTAACCAAAGAGGATCTTATGAGACGCCTTCGTCGTGTCAAAATTCTAGCCACCCTCGGCCCCGCCTCTCGCGATAGCGCCATCATCGGCAAATTATTTGAAGCGGGCGCTGATATTTTCCGCATCAATATGTCCCATTGCCCACATGATGAAATGCGCGAACGCATTCAAACCATTCGCGCACTTTCCACGCATTATAAGCGCGAGATTGGCATTTTGGTTGATTTGCAAGGACCAAAATTGCGTGTCGGCCAATTCAAAGACGGCTCAGCCCAACTCAAAAATGGGGCGCAATTCCGCCTTGATAGCGACCCCACGCCAGGTGATGAGCACCGCGTGCATTTGCCGCATCCTGAAATTTTATCAGCTTTGCGCAAAGGTCATAATGTCATCATTGATGATGGTAAAATCCGCTTACACATTATAGAGGCCGCGCATGAATATGCGATAGCCCGCGTTGATGTAGGCGGCACCATTTCCAATCGCAAAGGCGTAAGCCTTCCCGATACAGAAATTCCTGTCTCTGCCATGACACCCAAAGATCGCTCTGATCTCGATGCAGCTCTCAATGAAGGTGTGGATTGGGTTGCCATCTCCTTCGTGCAGCGCCCTGAAGATGTGGCGGAAGTGAAAAAAATTGTGCGCGGGCGTGCTTTTGTTCTGGCTAAAATTGAAAAACCGCAAGCAATAGCGCGTCTTGATGAAATTATGGATGTGTCAGATGCACTCATGGTCGCACGCGGTGATTTGGGTGTTGAAATGCCGCTTGAAAAAGTGCCCGGATTGCAAAAGCGCATCACCCGTATGGCGCGCCGCTCAGGCAAGCCTGTGGTGGTGGCAACACAAATGCTTGAATCCATGATCACGTCACCAGTGCCCACACGCGCGGAAGTTTCGGATGTCGCCACTGCCGTTTTTGAAGGCGCCGATGCAATTATGTTATCGGCTGAGAGCGCGGCGGGCCAATTCCCCATTGAAGCCGTTGCGACCATGAATCGCATTGCTGAAGAAGTAGAACGCGACAGTGTTTATCGGCCTGTCATTGATGGGCAACGCACACCTCCAGAGGCCACAGGCGCGGATGCTATTGCCAATGCTGCACGCGATATTGCCGAAACACTTGATGTGAAAGCTGTCGTGGCATGGACATCCTCAGGCTCGACACCCATGCGCATTGCGCGTGAGCGTCCACGCCCCGTGATTTTGGCTCTTACCCCCAATCGTGACACGGCACGTCGGCTATCATTGGTGTGGGGAATTCATGCCATGGTCACCAAAGATGCGCATGACATCGACGATATGGCGGCACGCGGGTGCAAATTTGCTAATCGTGAAGGCTTTTCAAAAGAAGGCGATCGTATCGTCATTGTCGCTGGTGTGCCCTTTGGAACACCAGGTGCAACCAATATGATCCGCATTGCCTTTACCGGCAAAGATCGCTGAAGCCTAGAGATCGCGCCCCTCAACCTCATCTTTCATCTCATCAACAAATTGACGTAATGTTTTTTGTTGGGGATAAAGGCTGAGGGATAAGCGCATGGCCTCAAGCGCTTTCTGATCCAACCCACTGCGATGAAGAATGAAGCCCACACCGGCAAGCGCCGCATAATGACGCGGCTCGAGTGAGAGCACGTGGCGCAAATCATCCAGCGCACCCTCGTCATCATTCATTGCATATCGGACCAAAGCACGCTTATTCCATGCCTCCGCCCAATCAGGCTCAAGCCACACGAGACGATTGAGTATATGCAAGGCGCTTTCAGCTTGATCGTTTTGTAATGCCTCCAATGCACCGGTCATCAACACATCAGCCGTTGCAGAGCCCGAATGCATCCATATCTTCTGAATTGCGCCCGACAGGGCGGCGGCTTCATGCTCATCATCAGCTTTTTTAAGCCGACCAAATAATTCATCGAGCACATGCGCGCGGGGCTCAGGCGGCTCACGATAGGGCAGGGCTTGTCCAAGCGGGGGTGTATGAGCATCATCAGCCCACACGGGCGTTAAAGCACCAAGCAAAATTATGAAAAAAAGACGACGAACAAATAAGGACATCAGCTGAGATTAAAACGCGCAGCATCGAATCGTCAAAGCTTTATTGATCTCATCATAAACGCAAAAAGCCTCGATCAATGCGAGGCTTTCAACAGAATAGACAAGACAGTGAATTAGCCTTGGCGCGCCTTAAAACGCTTTTGTGTCTTATTGATAATATAGACACGGCCCTTGCGGCGGACCAATTGATTGTCTCTGTGGCGCGTGCGCAGTGACTTAAGTGAATTGCGGACTTTCATAACAATATCCTATTTGGGGCCTCAAGAGCCCTGAGTTGGAGAGCTTATGGCGCAGGCAAGCCCTCATCGTCAAGAGCCTGTTGGCAGGAAAGCGCCAAAAGGGCGATTGCCGCCCCTCTTTTCCACCTGTAGAAAGGCCCAAGAGCAGCCGAGTCTCCACACATGTCCGATTTTATTGCTACGCTTATTTCAGCCCGCCGCTATGGCCACGTCTTAAATGTAGGGCCAGATGCCCCAAGGACACTGGAAGAGGGCTTTCGGGCTGCCGCCCATTACGCTGCGGCTATTAATAGCCCCGTTGCTGGCTGGAAGGTGGGTTACAGCCCCGATGGACGACCAGTTGCTTCGCCCATGTTACTCGATGGCATGCGCCATTCAGGCACGCACTGGCGACTGAACCCTGCTCTGCCCCTCATACCAGAGGTTGAAATTGCTCTGCGTCTGGCACGCGATCTGCCGCCCAATCCCATTTTGCCCTATACGCGCGAGCAGATTTTGGATGCCACAGCCGAGATCATGATCGGCTTTGAAATGATTGAGCGGCGCATAGATCATTCAACACCACCACCCATTTTTGTATCGCTCGCCGATCATCAGGGAAATGCGGGCTTTGTCATGGGCGATGCCATCCCCCCACAGCATCGTCATGCCCTCTCTGAGCTCCGCTGCCAGTTTTGGATTGATGGCCATAGTCACACAGATCGCCGCGGTGGGCACCCCAAGCTTGACCCGCTTATTCCCCTCATCGACTGGGCCAATCATCAATGTGATTTTTTAGGCGGCCTTAAAGCTGGACATATCATTACCACGGGCTCACTCACCCCAACCCTATTCATGACCAGCCCCGCGCACCTTGATGCAAGCCTTGAAAATATTGGCAATGTCTCGACGACCCTGACGCTATAGCGTCATATTTAACAAGTCCTGTCATTCATCATTACAATTTTAAGTTTTGCTTCACCACAACTAAAGCCTTTTCACACAAGAGCCTTAAAACGCGCTATTGTATATGTGCGTGAAATTATGCACGTCTATTATTCCTGAGTATGTGCGATGATGTCGATCTTTTCAAAAAACTATCGCCTTATTTTAATCGCCGGCTTTGCTGCGCAACTCACCTCAGCTTACGCCTCTGATTTAGGTGGCTATCAAGGAAATTCATCAAGCCCGCTTAATTACATTGATTTTTCGGGCATACAATTGGGCGCTGATGTCGGAGCGGGCCTTGGTTCGGCTGGCAATGCCAATACATCAGGCATGCTCGCTGGCTTGCACATCGGCTATCTCTTTCAAGCCACACGCTTGATCGGGGGCGTTGAAGCGGATGCAATGACGTCAAATATCAGCACAGGTAGACTGACAACATCAACTTTTGATCAGCACATCATATCATCATTGCGCCTGAAAGGCGGTTATGTCTTTGGTGATTTAGCGGCCTATGGAACAATTGGCTACGGCTATTCAACCTCCGCATTTAAGGATAATACAGGCTCATCCTCATCAACCCTGCGCGGCAATGTCGTGGGGTTTGGAGCGGAATACGCACTCACCCATTCCATTGGACTCCGCGGTGAATTTTTGCGCTATAGTTTTGACAATAATACTTATGTCACACCATCAACAACAACAAATCTTTCCACCACAACAAATATTGTACGCGGTGGCTTGAATATACATTTCTGAGGCTAAAACGGGGAACACCCAGATAACCGCAGGCTGCTCCGCCTGCGGTTTTTTTTAATGTTTAAATGAGAATTTACCACGATAATTTTCATCATGGCGTTGATGATGATGTTCTATTTGGCGTTGATTATGCCGATCAATCATCTCTTCCAGTCGATCAAGCACACTCAAGGCGTAATCATTATTATGAAACTCTTCAACATTGGTAAAACGGAAATGTGAATGATCTGCGTGCACATGATGTGTTTCGGCAACTTCATTTTCATATTCAAGCGTCATCACCAGCTTATTATTGAGCCCATATTGAATGACTTCAAAAACTTTATAATGATCGGGATGAGACACACGATGAGAGGCGAAGCCGAGTGTAATCATATCCTTATCAAGAAAAAACGTCACAAAATCCATTTTAACTTTGTAATAGCCAATCTCTGTTTCCTTGGTTTCAGCACTTATATTTTGCACGCCGATATTCCAGCGTTGCTCAACATCACTATGGCGTGCGAAGAAACCATAATGTTTTACCTTTAAATAGAGATGCAAAAGTTTTTGATCATAATGATGCGCAGTAATAATAGATTTTGCTTTTTCAATCGCATCTTCAAGCGCCATCTCCGGCGCATCAGTGACGATCGCCACATGGGGCTTTGATGCCTCCTGCTCAGGGGTTAATATTTCACGGCCTGCGGGATCATCAACCTCAGCAAGCTCAAGCTCATCTTCACGCTCTTGCCGGCTGAACTCACGCCATAAGATCCACACGACCAAAAGGCAGATCACAACCAGAAGAGCCACATTCATCACCACAGGACACCTGCCGCTTTACGCACACGCACCACATTTATGTGAGCCTCAGCTCAACCTGATTACATCTTTTAAGCGAGTTGGTTGTATTTGAATATCCCACCTTGGTGCATGAATGCCGGCAGCACCGAACATAGCAATAATGGGGGGAGATAAAACAGGGATATATGGTGGGCGCGACAGGGATCGAACCTGTGACCCCTTCCATGTCAACAAAGCTAGGAATTATTTCTTATTCTGAGCACTGACGTTATAAGCAATTGAGATTGAAGGACAGAAGCCTAGCAGGCTGTTGAGCGTAATCACAGTCTGTGGAAAGTCAGCGGATTGGCTTAGCTATATGGTCTTTTTTATGAAATGTCGTGTAACACGACAGAAGGTTACTCACTCAGGATGACATTAAAATCTGATGTTGATCGCTGATAGATTTTTCCGTCATCAAAAACAAATAATGAGGTATTTAACCAGCAACCTCAGCTTCTATAGTTTTGAATGCTTGCCAAGAACATTGAATGGTCATCAAAATAAAACTTGGTAATAATTTAGTACATTGCATTTCCTTAAAATGAGATTAACATCTTAGGCATCTTAGTTAATAAATGTAAATGAATAGAGTTCTCAACATACATAACATGACAATAAAAGCAGAAATAAAATTGGGAGTTTGAACTTGTTAACGCGTCGCTCTGTTCTGAATTCTTCTTTGGTACTAATGGGTAATTTTGCAGCCCCATCCATCGTTCGAGCGCAAGATGTCCCCCAAAAACATTTTTTCGCAGGCTGTTACTATGACACAGCCATATCTGATGAGAGTATGATGTCCCGTTATCTCATCGCGCCCATTCGTTCTTCAATGAATTTAATTAAAGACGGCGCAGAAATGACACCTTTTGCTTTGTCAGTATTAAATGGTCGCAAAGATTTTGCTGCTGCTGCGGGATTAAACGACTCAGAAGGTAATCCAATTGCCCTTTCCGTTACACGAGCACAGCATGAAATTATATCAGTTCTGACCCCTGGCTTGCCACCAGAATATCTAACTACAATTAGCGTGTCAGCTGCTCTTGATGTGATGACGGATCAAGCAGCATTTCGTAATCAAAACCGATTTGAATCGGTTTATAGCACTATGATTATAGTCAATCAGGTAATCCATGGGCGCAATAAAGTTTCGGATACTGATTTAATTCAGTATTATCGTAATACATTCAAGGCCGCAATTGATGAATTACTTGAACGTGCAATGAAAGCGATGCGCGATAAACGTGAACGCGCGAACGCGGTCTTTCAAGTCAAAAATATGGTTTTACCAAATCCTTTACCCCAAGATATAGAAGCATTGATCACAAGCGGTGTTGAAGCTTCTGCCGATAAAAATTCTAATGCGCGAGATGAAGAAATTAAGAAATTTATGCGCGAAGTAAAACATATCTACAGCCTAATGATTATGAATGCCCTAGAAAAAGCAAAAGTCACCAATGTGGCAATCCTACCCCCAGAAAGTCCTTGGGCTGAAGCGCGTGTTTTAAGTCGTCTTAAAGAACGCTTGCAAATCAATGCAGAAATTCTAACTCAGCCTGACGCCAGTCGTATGAATGGCTTTGAAATACGGGCAGGGATTACCAATGTAGCACGTGGTCACGCTGGATCGACCTCACAGGTTAATATTACAATGGGGTCACGAATTGTTAGGGTAAGAAGCGCAGACGCTGTTGACCATATGCCAATGTCAATTCAAGATCCACTAAAGAAAGTAGCAGTCTATACTGGAGCCCGTTCTTACATTGAAAACGCCTACTTCAAAAGAGGAATAACACGCGATATTACCATGTCAGCAATTCGCGATGCCGCGGAGGGAACAGCAAAAGCACTTGTTCCCCTTTTAAAAACTACAGCTAATGAATTTTAGGAGTATTATCATGCGTCCTATTAGTTTGCTTACAGGATTTATTATTTTTTCAATGCCTGTATATGCTCAAAATGTTGAAACACATGTTCAGACGCGAGTTGAAACACAAGTCGATACAATTGTTAAATCTGGAACGGCATCAAATGGAACTGATATTTCTTATGATGAGGTATCATTTAATGCAGTTGGCAATGGTAGAATTGAAAAAGAGGCCATTATAGAAGCTTATTACACAGGTTTAGAAAAAATACTCCGTCAATTAGCTGGTGCGCAAGCCGAATCAGAAATAGGTCAGAAATTCCGTAACGATATGGAACGTGACTTTGATACGTTTAAGCGCCGTTATTTCACAAGTGATACAGTTCATAATTGCCGAGCGCTCGATAAAAATAATAAGCTAATTGCTGAAAATGATAAAAAGACACCAGTCGTAGCTTATGCCTGCCGTGCTGATGGCACTATTAAAGTACTAGCTCTAAAACAAGATTTTCAACGTTTAATGAAATCAACAGAAAGGACTTTATCCAATTCTCTGACATTTGCTGTTAGCTATGCTGATACAAATAATAAAGATGAATCATATGTTGCGGATAAATTAACAGCATCATTTCTTGGATCAGGCTTTAAAGTTCTATCAGCTAGTGGTGAAGAGCAGGCCATTCTCGACAACAAAGTAGATTATTCTCTAGCTATAAATGCCATTGAATTTACTGCAATAAGTTATAGTTCAAACGAACAATTAATGAGTGCAGCTCTAACCGTTCGCTTTCGTCTTTACGATATTAAAAATAAAATACAAGTTGCATCTGTTCCTGTTTCTGTAAAACAATCGATTCGAGGCGCAAATACTGAAGCGGTTTCAATTGAGCTAAGAGAGAAACTTTCAAATGCTGCTGCGCAGGAAATAGGCCGGCAAACTTCTGCAGCAGTTGTCAACGAACAAGTATCCCGTGAGGCAGATACAAAAGCTGAGGCGCGCGCTGAAGCCGGTCAAAAACAATATGTAGTGCGAATAGTAGGTATTAATTCGCGTGATCGTAAAGCCTTGGCAGAAATGAGGCAAGCAATCAAATCTGCTGTTCCAGATTCTCTTCCAGAAGTTAATACAGGAGAAAGCAACGATACTTTGGTTACCCTTAATTTTTCGACCGGAAATACTAAGCTTGATCCTGAAGATGTGCTGGATAAACTTTTTGATGCATACAAAACAAATAAAAATTTCGATGCAAAATATAAAGGTAATAATGAATTTAGTATTACATTTTAAATGATGGGAGGGGATTATGGTTTCTAGATATCTTTTGATCTCTCTTTCATTGGTAACTTTTGATTTGGCACATGCGCAAGAAGTTGATGTTCAATCACATTCTAAAGCACGAGTAGAGTCTTCAGTTAGTGTTGGAGCAGACAGTTCTATTTCAGTCCAATCAAGTAGCAAAGCAGCGACAGAAAGCTCCGTAATGGTCGATACAGTTCTCCCTATATCAAACCAACCGAAGCGTGAACTCACAGATCATTTACCCGCAAAATCAACCACCCCTCTCACATCTAATACTTCTGTCATAGTAGTAGATAGCGCAGATGCAAGATTATCAGCAGCTCAAAAACCGCGACCTCCAATACCTTGCAAACAAAAAGTTGAAGCTATTAGTGACTCATTACGCATCACAATTATTAATAACTATTGCATAGTAAAAATTACTATTCAAAAATTATGGCGTGAAGGCGGAAAGACTCGTGTTCAATTTGAAGCTGATAATACAAAAGGCGGACAGCAAGCAAATTTACAAATGGTTGAACAATGGACTGATCAGTCTGGTCGTATAGTTGCTGATCCTATTAATGAACAACCTATCGCTATTGCTAAACACCGTAACACAATTTTTTCAATATCAGGGCCTACTCCCGCTGCTATAACAGCGACGATAACTCTGAATCGATAACTTTTTTTCATAGGAGCAATCTATGATCCGCATTATAGACTCTGAATTAATTCGCATCACTGTATGTACTGTTTGTTTAATCTTTACAATGGTTTCCATTTCTCATTCACAAGATGCTGATAATCGTCCACTAGTGGCTGTTTATCCTATGAAAATTCCCCAGAATCAGATCGTTGCAGATATAATTGAAAATAACAAACTTGATCTTTCAATAATCGTGCTAAAAACTGAGGAAGGATTACGTAATTCAAAAAAAATGCGTCTATTTGAACGGGCCGCAAGTGGCTTATCATCAGTCAATCAAGAACAAATGCGTGCAGCATGTGGTAATGGTAGTCAAACTGCAGATGGTATCGAGTGCGAAAAGCATTTCTCTGGAAACGCAGCAGCAACAGGCCAATTATCAAATGTTGAATTCGTTATAGAACTAGAAATTATGGATTTATCTATAGGTGAAGTTGTTTATCGTAATATTCCAGAAATGCCAGGTAAAATGCGTCGAAGTGTGGCTTCTAAATTAGATCTTGCAGTTAAAGTTCTCGATTCAACATCAGGACAAATTAAGTTCCAGTCCGTAATCATAGCAAACTATACAGAAAGTGGAATTGCACTTGATAAGAGCGATTCTAATATTGATAAACATCTGATATGGAATGGCCTAGCTGTTGATGCAGGTAAGAAAGCAGCTACTTCTATTATTGGCGCAATGAATTGAAACGAATTCAGCAAAAGCTGAGTAATAGTGAAAGGTTATCAATTATTTTGATATCTTTCTAAAACAGGGGAAGGAAATAAGTATGCGTAAATTTGTGTTAGCTATTATGATAATTGGCTCGGCGAGTATTGCTGTTTGTATTCCGGCTTTTGCACAACTTGGTTTACCTGGAATTGGGGGCTCCTTACCTATACCAGGCATGGGTGGCGGTGGAGGAGGAGGTTTCTCCGCGGCAGCTAATTCATTGGGAACGAATCTAAAGACTGCACTTTACAATCAAGGCATGGCTCTTTCACTTGTTCAGGAAGCAATGGGTGATAAATCAAAAGCTAATCTCTTTCGTTCACAAGCTGCAGCTATTCAGTCAGTTAAAAGCCCTACTACCAGCCAAACAGAAACATTCTTAAAGACAGTTGAGGATAATCCAATTAATCTATCTGGCCTTGCAAAGGTGCAAGATGCGGCTGGTCAAAAGAAGATTGCTGAAGCACAAGGTCATATGGATATTGTCATTTTATATGATGGACTTGCAATTGCTTCAGCTGTAATGCTTGTTAAGGAAAAACCTGGACCTTCTGATATCACAAGCGCGCCGGCAATTCTAGAAACTGCAAAATTAGCTATGTCAGCATTACCAACACAGACAAGTAATGCAAAAAAATTTAATGATGCGGTTGAATCTTATATGAAGCAGAATAATATTGCAAAATTATCTACTTCTCAAAAGAGCGCTCTCGCCAAAAAGACTGATCCAAATGCACAAAATAATGCTTCTAAATATTAATATTTCATAGCTAAAAGGCAATGTTGTCATGATAAAGCGTTTAGTTTTCGTTTGTTTAGTGACGGCATTGCCCTTTACGACCACTAATTATTTACATGCTGAGGTCATCAGCGTAGAAACAACCGGCATCGGACAAACTAGAACTGAAGCTATAACTAATGCACTTGTAGAGGCAGTGCAAAAGGCAACGGGTGTACGTGTTGATCAGTTAGCGGTCACAGGTCTTAATCAACATATTGAGCAAGTTGATGCAAATGCAAACCAGAGCAAAGGATGGTCATCACAGTCTCAAGACTTCAGCACCACTGCTAAAAGTTCCGAAGGCATGGATCTAGTCGCAACACAAAGTGGTGGCTCGATTAAATCCTATTTGGTTCAATCTATGGATAAAGATAATCGCGGCTATTTTACAGTCAAAATAAAAGTTGATGTTGACAAGTTTAAATCGGTTTTAGGTGATCAGGATAAACGTATCCATCTCGCCATAGCTGAATTTGAAGGGCTAGATACTGAAACAGCTATGCGACTTCAAGATGCTTTAAAATCCTATTTTGTTCAAGGGCGCCGTTTTTCTGTTGTTGATCGAACACAAAACACCCAATATGCGAAGGAAATGGCTTTAGTCACGAGTCCAAATGCTGCTCTCTCAGAACGTGTACGATTTGGTCAAGTTTTAGGAGCAGATTTTATATTGGTTGGGAAAATACGCACTAATAAAGCTCAGCGCAAAATTGTTGATACCATCACAATGACAGAAACAATTCGTGAAATAGTATCAGCTGAAGTTACCTTTTCAGCGATTGAAATTGCTACACGCCAGATTCTATGGGCAAATACTATCAAAACTGAACAAACATCCAATGTCTCCAGCATGGTTGATTTTATTACCAGGAATATTGGTGCTCAGATTTCAGAAACTCTTTATCCCCTGCGCGTTGTTTCGAGTGATGATCAGAATGGTTTAACAATTAACCAAGGTGGACAGTCTGTATCGATGGGGCAGCGCTTTTCCCTTATTCAATTGGGCAGCGAATTAATTGATCCCGATACTAAAGAATCTCTGGGACGCAAAGAAACTGACATTGGAATTGTTGAAATTACACGTGTAGATCCTAACCTTTCCTATGCAAAGTTAGTTAGCGGTAAATTAATCAAAGGTGTCCAGATGATTTTACGCAAGACAAGTTATACTGATACTAAGAGCGGAGCACCTAATCCTGGAGTGGTTAATCCTGGAACGCGCTCGAAAGCATTTGACTGATTATAAACAATTATTTCTTATGATATTAAAATATATAACATTGAGTTTCAGACATAGAAGAATACTATTCCAATTCATCTAGTAAGATTAGCCCGCGCTACTGATCACCAAGTTCGTTATAATTCTGAGCGTAAAAGCACGGCAGTCTATTGAGCGTAATCACACTCTGTTAAAAGTCAGTGGATTCGCTTAGCGATATGGTCTTTTTTATTAAATGTCGTGTAACACTGACCTGCCCCCATTGGGTGATCCGGTTATTATGTTAGTTCATAATTGTGTCTGGCGCCAGCCGCCTTTTGGTTGGCATAGCTGGTTGGTGTTGCGAAGCAGGCCATTGTAGAACCTCTGG
>Ga0164297_10002389_pt1 | contig 18645 bp, 14 predicted proteins | sample GEODES058metaG_FD_113539 | JGI IMG/M metagenome (GOLD analysis project Ga0164297, IMG submission 113539) | Dystrophic lake water microbial communities from Trout Bog Lake, Wisconsin, USA - GEODES058 metaG | ecosystem: Environmental > Aquatic > Freshwater > Lake | place: USA: Trout Bog Lake...
CGCGAATGGGATTACATACATAGTGCGTCCATTCATCGACCCATCAAAGAGCTCTTCAAGAATACTTTTCATTTCGTCTGGGTCCATCCAATTGTTTGTTGGACCCGCATCAGACTCTTCTTTACTACAAATAAATGTCCTATCTTCTACTCTTGCGACATCCGATGGATCTGATGTGCACCAAAAAGAACGAGGCTTCTTTTTTAAAGGTGTAAATACTTTTTTTTCTATTAATATATTATTTATATGTTCACTTTCTAATTCGCTTCCATTGCACCAATAGATTTTGTCCGGCTTTGTTAATAGCGCGATTTCGTCTACCCACTCTTGCAAATTGTCCAGAGTTTTAGTTTGCATACAATTCCCCTTTATGGTTATCATCTTGGGTAAATAAAAATTTGTTGAGTATACTAGATAACACTTTTACAAAAGAAAAACTCGTTACATACTGTGATTATTTTTATGCAACGAGTTTGTCTTCCATTATGAATTAGCTTTACTTAACTTCCAACCTGGATAACCAGATGCTTCAACTTTGTCACACTTGTTGAAGTACACATCTGCTCCACCCATATAAACGTTGAATTCGTGATTCTTACCTTCAAGGTTGGCACCGAGAAACCAAGCATTTCCAAGTTCGCCCTTGGACATGATTGTCCCCATTCCGGCCTTCTGTACTTCCGCTGCCCATTCAGCTTCAGCCTCAGGGGTTGACTCGATAAGAGTTGCCTTGTTTGCTTCAGTGAATTTAATTGCGTTTTGAATCCAAGAAACACCTTTTTGAATCGCAATAGGCAAGTTGGCGTAAGGAGTTTGCGGTCCGAGCACCATGAAGAAGTTAGGGAAACCATTGACCGAGAGCCCAAGGCTTGTGCGTAGCCCACCCTTCCAATGATCGCGGAGCATTTCGCCTCTGCGACCAGCAATATCAACGCGAGTCAAAGTACCTGTCATCGCATCAAAGCCCGTTGCATAAATAATGACATCGAGTTCATACTCCTTGTCTCCCACCTTAATCCCTTTAGCCGTGATTTCCGAGATTGGAGTAGTCTTGGTGTCAATGAGATGAACGTGCTCATTGTTATAAGCCTCGTAGTAACCGTGTCCTCCTGGTGGACGCTTTCCATTGAATGGATAGTCTTTAGGGGAGAGGAGATCTGCTTTGACCGGGTCAGTAACAGTTTCGCGAATCTTCTTCCGAATGAAGTCAGATGCGTACTGATTTGATTCCTCGTTGGTTGCAAGGTCATTGAAGCATTCCAACATGAAGTGGAATCCACCTTCTATCCAACCCTTCTCAAAGATTGCTTCGCGCTCTTCTGGGCTCACATCTTTCGCTCCAACAGTTGGCTTAGTGAATGGAACAGCGAAGCCATGTTTTTCAGCTTCTCGGTGAAGTGCTTCGTAGTTCTCGCGAACATTGGTCATCCACTTGTCATCAACTTTGAGATTGGTACTTGCAACGACATAGTTTGGTGTGCGCTGAAAGACGAAGAGTTCCTTAACTTCTTTAGCAATTTCAGGAACAATCTGCACTCCCGATGCACCAAGCCCTATTAACCCAACTCGCTTACCTTTAAGGTCAACCTTGCGGTCGCGTGGCCATTGTGCAGTTTGATATGACTCCCCTTTGAAGCTATCAATTCCAGGCACTTTTGGCAGGATCGGTGCAGAGAGGACTCCCATACAGCTAACAACATATTTAGAAGTGAGCTCGGTTCCGTTATCTAAACTTACGCGCCAAATTTCATTTACTTCATCAAATTTCGCGCCATTAACACGCGTATTGAATTTGATGTCCTTAGCAAGATCCAATTTCTTGGCTACAAATTCAAGGTAAGCCAATACTTCTGGTTGAGCTGGGTAGCGTTCTTTCCATACCCACTCGTTACGTACTTCTTTAGAGAAGGAGAATGAGTAATAGTAAAACTCGCTGTCAGTGCGTGCTCCCGGATAACGATTCCAAAACCATGTTCCTCCGACACCGCTGCCTGCTTCGACCACCAAGCTCTTCAAATTGAGTTCGCGCAGGTGGTGCAACATGGCTAAGCCAGAAAAACCAGCACCAATGACAATAGAGTCATAGTCGGTCTTAATCTTAGTGATCGCGTTCGTTTCCATTTTTTCCTCTCTCGGATTCCTGAATATGATTATTAGGAATTATTTTCTACCGGACTTATACCAATTTGCAATCGAGCGGATTTCTTCATCTGCGCGAGCCAAATTTCCTGCTTGGAATGGATAGACGTGTTGCTGATTCCTTCCAATTGAAAAAGTGATGTCTACGCCGGCTTTTTTTGCCAATTCATTGAGGCGGACGCTGTCATCAAATAAGGATTCTGTGTCAGCAGCACACACGTAAAGACGTGGGAAGCCACTGAAATCTGCGAAGAGCGGATTAGCATATGGATCCGTGGCTGCTACGGCGCCTTCGATGTAACGATCAATATTTCCTTGCAATCCTTCGCGTGTGATCAAGAAATCTGTCGCATCATTAGTCTCAATAGTTACGCCAGTGTTTTCCATGTTGAGCCAAGGCGACATCGTGATTACTTGGCTGGGAACAGGTTTCTTATCTCTCATTAATGTCAAAGTAGTTGCTATTGCAAGGTTGCCTCCGGCACTGTCGCCAGCAGGGGTGATATCTTCTATTTTAATTCCTTGTGCCTGTAAGGCGGTGATGACCGCAACACCATCTTCAATCTGCGCGGGGAACTTAAATTCTGGAGCAAGTCTGAAGTCAAGAACAAATGCATTCACATTGCAAGCTTTAGCTAAATGTCCAACCATTTTGCGGTGACTGCTTGAAGAACCTAACGCAAAGCCACCACCATGAAAGAAGACAATTACTTGCTTAGGGTCGGCGCCAATTGGAGTGACAAAGATTCCTGGTACTCCACCGATATTGGTATGTTTGTAAGTGACACCTTCGGGTTCAGCGGTAGCTAGTTGCCAATCTTCAAAAATCCAGCGCAGAACAGGAAGTGAAACTTCCGACATGACCGATAGTTCATCGATCCACTTCTTATAGATTCGGCCTAGAAGGTCTGCTGGCTGTGGAACTGACACTGATATCCCCCTCAAACGATTCAAAAATCACGCTTAATTCACGCTAACATGTATTGACCTTATTAAACAGGTCAGTTCGCACGGGGTACAGGGATGTCGCAAGATGACTCAAATTCATCTCACGTTGAAACTTTGAATTGAGAGCGAGCACCTGATACTTCTCTTACGTTCCACTAAATTTTTAGTGGAAAAGTGTGTATTGACAGGCAACTGTTGATGCGCAAAAGCAAACCATTGAGAGGTGGAAAGTAGTGTTTAAAACAAGTAATCGCGTATTGATTGCTGGAGTAGCTGCCGTGTTTGCGACATCTGTAGTGATGGCGACCGGCGCAGGCGCTGCACAATCAATCTTGCCTTCAAAGGATCAACTTGGCATTGTTGGAACACAAGCCGATTTGCAACCTATTTCAAAGTTCTGCGGAACTAAGCCAATTAAGGTTGCTTTGGCTGACGGCTTCGGGGGAAACTCTTGGCGTAAAATTACACGCGCTGTATTTGAAAATGATGCAAAGAAGTGTAAGAACATCACCAAGATCATTTATACCGATGCAAACGGAGATACAGCAAAGGCAATTTCAGACATGAACTCTTTGATTGCACAGCATGTAAATGTAATTGTTACATTCGTTGATGCTGGAGCAGCAATGCTTCCAACAATCAAGAAGGCGACAAAAGCAGGCATTGCTGTTGTTCCTTACGTAGCGGGTCCTGGCGGAGTCGCTGGTGTTGACTATGTTGATCAAGTTGGCGAAGACATCGTTACATACGGAACCAACCTTGCTAACTGGACAATCAAGGCAATGGGCGGCAAGGGAAATCTAATCATGCTCGGCGGCGGAGCCGGTAACAGCTACTCACAAGGTGTCTATAACGGTGTTGTTGCTGCAGTTAAGGCAAATCCAGGTGTAACACTTCTGAATACAGATGGATTCGTTGCAACTGACTGGGAGCCAGGAAAGACACAACAAGTTGTCGCTGGTCTCATTACAAAGTACGACAAGATTGATGGAATTGTCTCCGATTACGGCGGGGGTTCTGTTGGTGGCATTCGTGCATTCCTAGCAGCAAACAAGCCAATCCCTGTGTGGTCTGCAAACGATGCGAACGAATTCGCCTGTAACTACTACACATACCATGCAACACAACCGTCATTCCAAGTGGCAACAGAGTCATCACGTAACTGGATCTCTGCAGCTGCTTTGCATCGTGGATTGGCTGCTTACAACCACATTGTAGACAAGGAGCCATCTATATTTAATCTTCAGATCATTGAAGATTCACTAAATCCAAAGTTGCAACCTAAGTGCGATAAGACTCTTCCGCCAGATGCAATTTTGTCTTCCGGATTGTCTGCGGCACAACTGCATACGCTCTTTGGCAAGTAAAAAATAAAAGTAATGAGGCAAGGGCACTAGTCAAAACAATGACTAGTGCCCTTTCCTAAAATAATTTTTAAGATTCCAACAAAATTTAGATCAATTAAGGAGAATTCTGATGAGGCGTTTAGAAGGCAAAGTTGCATTAATTACCGGAGCAGGACGAGGAATTGGCCGCTCAATCGTAGAAACATTTGCTAGAGAAGGCGCCATCACTTATGCGCTTAGTAGAGCTGCTAAAGAGGATTTCCCTGCCGGAATTAATTATCGACAACTAGAAGTTGCCGATGAAAATGGTTGGAAGAAGATTGTTGCTGAAGTGATAAGCGCACATGGAAAGATTGATGTACTTGTAAATAATGCGGGAATTATTTCCTACGACGGCATCGAAGAGATGACCCTTGAAACCTGGAACCACATTGTGGGGGTCAACCAAACAGGTGTCTGGCTTGGCATGCGCGAGGTTATGCCACATATGAAGAAGGTCAAGCAAGGGTCAATTATAAACGTGTCCTCTATCTGGGGTAACGCTGCGGTCTCTGGTGCACATGCCTATCACGCAACAAAGGGCGCTGTTCGCAATATGAGTAAGGCTGCCGCCATCTCACACGCTGCAGATAATGTACGCATTAACTCCTTACATCCAGGATTTATTCTTACACCACTTACTGAAGCCCAAGATCCAGATGTGAATGCCTGGGTTGTGTCCCGCACACCGTTGGGGCGCGCTGGAACCGGTCAAGAAGTGGCAAACTGCGCCCTATTTCTAGCTAGCGATGAATCTTCCTTTATGACTGGTTCTGAACTAGTTGTCGATGGCGGATACCTAGCTCAATAAATTTGATTATCAAAGGTCAAGCACTGCGCAGTCTAGATATCTAGAGTCCAAAATGAGTAGAGTCTGAATAAGACGATCGTTCGTTAGGGCTTTGACAGAATTTCCCGGAAGAGAGGAGGAGCGGCTATGGCGGCATTAAGTCTACTTGGCATAACAAAAGATTTTCCTGGAGTCCGTGCTTTAGATAACGTCACATTTGAAACCACGCCTGGAAAAATTCATGCACTTGTCGGAGAAAACGGTGCAGGTAAGTCAACATTGATGGCGATTGCGGCCTGTGTGCTTGCTCCCGACTCAGGTGAGATTAAAATATTTGGAGAATCCCTTGCGGGCGCCACGCCTAAGCAGGCTCGAAAAATGGGCCTTGGCATAGTTCGCCAAGATCCTGCCCTGCTCCCAGATCTCACCGTTGCCGAAAATATTGCTTTAGGAGTGGGTATTGCAGAGGTCGGTGGACTTTCAAATGCAGTTAAGTTTTCAGATTTAATTCTTAAGGATTGGAACGTAGGAATTGATTCGCGGGCAGCCATATCTGACCTAACCCAAGAGCAACGTTTCATTGTGGAAATAAGTAAAGCCCTAGCTGTCAAGCCGAAAATTCTCGTCCTAGATGAACCAACTGAACATTTAAGTACTGGAAATGTTGAAAAACTCTTTGGAATCATTCGAGAGTTTGTAAATCCCGAAACTTCCGTAATCTATATATCTCACCGAATTCGTGAAGTAAAAATGATTTCAGACGAGATTACAATCTTGCGCGATGGAAAAGTTCGTGGAACTTATAATTCAGATCAGATTTCCGAAGATCAAATAATCGAATACGTAATTGGTCGCACCTTAGAAACTGTCTTCCCACCAAAGTTAGATTATAAGTTTATTGCTGAAAAAGAAGAAAAGTTTACAGTAACTAACTTACACGGTGACGGGTTCGCTAATATTACCTTTTCTGTTCGTAGCGGCGAGATTGTTGGAATTGCAGGTGTTCAAGGCAATGGGCAGGAAGAATTGATTCAAGCACTTTCTGGTTTAACAAAAAGCAAGGGCGAAATCGAAATTTCCGGAAATAGAGCTTCGCTTGGTAACTCAGCTGCTATGGCTAAGTCAGGGCTTATTTATTTGCCAGCAGATAGACATGCTGGAGGCGTGTTACTTCCTATTGCCGTGGGCGAGAATGTCGTTGCAAGAACTCTGCGGGATGTCTCTGTTGGAGGAATATTTATTAATAAGCGCAAGCTCGAGAAATCTGCTCAAGAGCAAGTAGAAGCTCTTTCTATTAAAACTCCATCCCTAGAGACACCTCTGTCATCTTTATCCGGCGGAAATCAGCAAAAAGTTGTTCTCAGTCGCGCCGTACTGAGTGCTCCAAAAGTAATACTCGCGGAAGAGCCAACCCAAGGCGTTGATGCCGGCGCTCGTGTTGATATATATAAGATTCTAAGAGAAGCTGCCGATAATGGTGCTGCTGTCGTAATTTTCTCTACTAATGGCGTTGAGCTCGAGGGTCTCTGTGATCGAATTCTTATTATGTCTCGTGGAAATGTTGTAGAAGAACTGGCAGGTGAGGAAGTGTCAGAAGAAGCGATAGCCCGCGCGGCATTGACATCAACTGCGGTACGTGAACGAGTCGAAAGACTAGAACATCGCCAGAGCAAACTTCACAGATGGCTACGGGGAGATCAGTCACCCGCTGTAATTCTCTTTACCATCGCAATTCTTCTTGGTCTTGTTGTAAGTTTGAAAGACTCTTCGTTCTTCTCTGCATTTAACCTCAACGCGATTATGTTCTCAACTGCCCCCTTGATATTTATGGGAATCGCACAGTTGACCGTTGTTCTGGGGTCAGGCTTCGATCTTTCTGTGGGTCCACTTTCCGGCGTTCTCGTAGTGATTGCCTCCTTTTTTGTTGTTGCAAAAGGTAATCCTATTTTGGGCTTTGCGTTGTTGGGTGGGTTCGCTCTTACCGCAGGGCTGCTGAATGCAACAGCTATCGTGAAACTCAAAGTGAACCCTGTAGTTATGACCCTAGCGACGTTTATGCTCTTTCAAGGTCTTTACCTATTCTGGAGGCCCACTCCCGGCGGCGCCTTTCCCGATCACGTGACTGGTTTCATTGCTCACTCAATTGGCTCTGTCCCAATAATCTTCGTCATTGCTTGCGCTTTAGCGCTATTAGCAGAGTTTGCTTCTCGGCGAACTCGCTTTGGACTGGAATTGCGGGCAACTGGATCACGCCGCGATTCTGCTGAAAAGTTGGGCATCAAGGTAAATCGGATTACCTTTATTTCCTATGTTCTAAGTTCTCTTTTAACAATTCCTACTGCACTCGTTCTTATCTCCCTGATTGGAATAGGAGATGGACGTCCGGGGTTGGCCTATACCTTGCAATCCATCACCGTTGTAGTGCTAGCCGGAGCAAGTATCTTCGGTGGGCGTGGCTCGTATATTGGCTTAATTGTTTCGGGCTTTTTACTCCAACAGGTATTAGCAACCACTCCATTTCTTGGTCTGCCTGAGGACTGGACGTATTGGGTGTCGGGCGGAATCACCATTATTGCCGCCACAATATTTGCTCAACTTCGATCAACTAGGAGTCGTTAATGGATCCAATCTCCGGAAAAATAGACGATTTAATGTCGACTTGGAGTCGAGTTTTTAGAGGCCGTTCAGTCAACATTGCTCTCTTCACTCTACTTTTATTTGTAGTTAGCCCATTTGTAGCTCCCGGGAGCCTTAGCCCGGCTTCGGTGCTTAGCATGATTCCATTTGCTTCTGTACTCGCAATGATTGCTGCAGGACAAACTTTAGTTATTCAACAACGAGGATTAGATCTCTCTATTCCCGGTATGGTGGCATTAGCTGCTGTTTTTGGAACTAGCCTTACTCAGAATTACAACGCACCAGTATGGGTTGCCGTGGTGGTGGGAATTTTGGTTCCTGGAGTTATGGGGCTGGTTAACGGAGTTTTTGTTAGCGTTTTTAAAGTGGTTCCAATTATTATCACGTTAGGTATGAATTCAGTTTTAATTGGTTTTGTATTCCTATTTTCTAAAGGCACTCCATCGGGAGCAAGTGATGGACTCAATCAATTTGCTCTAGCAAAGAGTTGGGGAGTTCCACACACTCTCATGCTGGCACTGCTCCTTATTCTGGTCACTGGAATTGTGACCCAAGGAACTATTGTGGGTCGCAAATTAAGGAATATTGGTGTCAGCGAACTGGCAGCGTCAATTCTCGGCCACCGAGTAGTTAGCTACAAGATCATGACTTACGGATTCGCTGGCCTTTGTTACGGGGCTGCTGGAGTACTTCTTGCGGGCTATATAAAGACCCCAAACCTTTTCCTGGGTGACAGTTACCTCTTACCATCAGTAGCAGCTGTAGTGCTTGGTGGATCAGCGCTTACTGGTGGAATTTCGAGCATCTTGGCCACAAGTATTGCCGCTCTATTTCTGACACAACTTGGTCAAATTCTGCGTTCCATTGGATGGCCAGATGCCACTCAATATATGGCGCAAGCAGCAGTACTGATTGCGGTTGTTGCTTCTAGGGAATTATTATTTCTCCGCAAGGTAAAAAAGAAGAGTAAAAGTTAGCTCGTCTTTTCATCTATGTGGTATGTCCGCATTTTGCGATAAATTGTTGCACGAGAAAGCCCGAGAATATCTGCAGCCTTTTGACGATTGCCATCTGCTTCTTCAAGAGCTTGTCTAATCGCATCTGCTTCTACGCGATCAATCATGCTTAAGCGGCCTTGATGTTTGATGCCCTTAGGTAGGTCTTGAACTGAGATTAAGCCATTCTTACCTTCTGCCTTAAGAGTCATAACGACGTTCTTCAATTCAGTGAGATTGCCTGACCAAGGGTGGGTATGTAAAACTTGAATCACTTCATCACTCAACTTCATAGAGGCATGAACTTGATCTAGGCTGGCAAATGCTCCCCAGAGAAGACAGATATCGCTAATGCGATCTCTGAGTGAAGGTACCCATACATGAGTAACTCCAAAAAAGTTTGCGGCTTCTATGGCATTAGCTTGCTCGGCACAAGTTAAAGTTAGATAAACCTTGCACTCATTTTGTCTAGCCTTCAATAAGCTTCGCAACCCTTCGCGCGCCTCACTTGGAAGGGCTTGAATTCCCGAAACAGCAACCGTTGGATGAGATTTGAGTACCAGCGAAAGCTTTTTCAACCATTCATTGAGTCCAAGGAGGTGTACCTCGGCCGATTGAACAATGTTGGAGGGCAAAATGGCATCTGAATCTATGGGATATCCCATAGCCATAGAAAGTTTGCCAACCCCATTCTCGCCAGCAACTATCAAAGGCCGAGGTAGAGCGCGCTGGACCTGAATATCCTTCATGCTGCTCAGCCAAATTGATGAACGGCCAGCGAGTCGTGCGTGCGTTAATGGTGAATTGGCTGGGGCCTCGTTGATGCCACTTTGATTTGGACGACTTTGTTCAATAATACGCGCGAGAGGGTAACCCGTTGCTGCATCATTTACTTGAATAATTGCTCCACCAAAAGAGAGATCTAGCGAGAAGGAATCTGCCCCAGATTTTTCAGAGATACTTTGACGAATTAAAAACATATCTTCGGCGGAAAGCTTATCTGCCTTAGTATTCTGAATCCGCATATCGTGTGGGCCAAAAGCAACAATCGGACCAGCAAAAACCTGATTGAGATTTAGGAAATTATTAAATGTACTTGTGGACTTTAATTCAGTGACGTTCATCAAATGAATCTCGCACTGAGTAATAACCGATTTAAGTAATGGCATTAGTAACTCACCTTGCTGATTCAAAGAGCAGGTCAAAGTTACAACGCCTAAAAGTTTGCCGGTAATGGGATGCCATACCGGAGCGCCAGCACAAGCTGATGAAGAGTAGAGCTCAGCTACATGCTCACTACCTTGAACTAAGAAGGGTTTGTTGTTTTGAATGATCGTTCCGACACCATTTGTTCCGACATGACCCTCGGCAAGACTTGCTCCCTCTGATGTTCCAATCTTATCCAAAATTTTCAAAATTGAATGATTTGAACACCAGCGACCCAATATTCTGCCATTCTCATCCGAGAGAAGAAGTGCTAAACCGGTATCTTCGATTGTTTCAGCAAATCGATTCAGAGGAAGGCGTAGCAACTCTAGAATTGTAGAATCTCCGCTTATTGTTGCGGGTGGGGCATAGGAAATTTTTAGAGCATCCGGTAAGGCACTTTTCGTGCGTGACCAAGACTCCAGAAGTTCCGGCCGAAGTTCTATTTTGATCTCTTCGCTCGAAAAGAACGCTTCCTTAGCTTTTTGAATTTTCGCGAAATCGTAAATGCGAGCCATAATCTTTTTCCCTCCGAAGCGTGGATCCAGTCGATGCCCAAGTATGGTGTGGCCTCTCTTGGGTAGGCAAGAAAAAGTTAAGAAAACTAGGCTTAGTTTGATATCAGTTTCGTTATAGACCACTTTCATCAAAGGTGACGAGCGTGGCTACCCTGTCTCATTTCGAGACAGCGAGTTATCTAAGTGAGGCTTCTCGGCTGCTGCTTCCTTAGTAGCCTTTAATAGTAAGTCTAAAGAGGCCTCTAAGAAATTTCCAAGGAAGCGACCAACGCAAATGGCTCAGAATCGTAAAGAAGTATCAATCGGCGGAATCCATATTCCACTCGGCCTTTATATCAATGGTGAATGGATAAATACAACTGAAACATTTCCAGTTCAGAATCCTTCTACTGAAGAGATCATCGCTCAGGTATCTCACGCAGATTCAACGCTTGCGCTAAATGCTCTAGGCGCCGCAAGTAATGCGCAGCAAGAATGGGCAAACTGGGCACCGCGGAAACGTGCAGATCTCTTTCACACCGCTTACAACCTCATCGTTGATCGTGCGGATGTATTTGCCGAAGTTATGGTTCTTGAGAGCGGTAAGCCACTCGCTGAAGCCAAAGCAGAATTTGGATTATCTGCAGATTTTTTTCTTTGGTACACAGAACAAATTGCACACCTTCACGGAAGCTATGCGCATAGTTCTCAAGGTGGATTTCGAGTTATCACCACTCATCGCCCAGTTGGACCAAGCTTCCTAGTCACACCATGGAATTTCCCGTTTTTGATGATTGCGAGAAAAGGTGGGGCAGCGCTAGCCGCAGGATGTACAGTGGTAACTAAGTCGGCAAGAGAGACTCCACTAACCTCCGCCCTCTTTGTTAAAACTCTTGCGGATGCCGGTTTTCCTAAGGGTGTCATGAACTTGATTCATACCAAAACTTCTGCTGAAGTTTCAGAAAAATTGATGAATGATTCACGCTTACGCAAAATCAGCTTTACTGGATCTACTGGAGTGGGTAGTACTTTGCTCAAGCAAGCCTCAACCCATGTGATTAATTCTTCGATGGAATTGGGTGGAGACGGTCCCTTCGTTGTTCTTGACGATGCTGATATAGACAACGCCGTAAAGCATGCAGTGATTTGCAAGTATCGCAATGCAGGTCAAGCGTGCGTAGCTGCAAATCGAATAATTGTCGAAAAGGGTGTGATTAAAGAATTTACCGATAAATTCGTTGAAGCGGTTAAAAAACTTAAAGTAGGCGATGGATTTGATGCAATCGATGTAGGCCCAATAATTTCTGCTAAACAACTTGCAAATACAGAAGAACTTGTTTTAGCGCTTAAAAGTGTGGGATCTGATTTGTTGACGGGCGGAAAACGAGTAGAGCGCACTGGTTTCTTTTTTGAACCGACCGTATTCAAGATGAATACCAGAGATGATGATATTTGCAATCAAGAGCTTTTTGCACCTATCGCGACCATATATTCTGTAGAAAATATTTCTGATGCAATTTCGTTTGCAAACCGCACTAAATATGGTCTTTCGGCTTACCTTTTTACGGAGGATATCAATAAGGCGATTGCAGTAAGTGAGTCATTGGAATTTGGAATGGTCGGAATAAACCGAGGAATTATGGCTGACCCAGCGGCACCTTTCGGAGGAATTAAATCATCAGGTATTGGTCGTGAAGGCGGACAAGATGGAATCTTTGAATTCCTTGAGCCTCAATATCTTGCTTTAACAGTTAACGATGGAGTGGTGAATTAATATGGCTTCATTACCCGCAAATGAAGCTATTGGACTACTTCGTCAACCAAAGATGGTTCTCTTTGGCGCTGGAAAGAGGCATCAACTACCATTCGTATTGAAAAGTTTTGCTAAATCAGTCCTATTAGTGACCGATGAGCGTATGCACAAGACATTAGAATGCATTGAGATGGTTGCTGCTCTTAGTGATGCTGGAATTCACGTCGAAGTTTTCGATGAAGTTTTACCTGATCTTCCTCGAGAGAACGTTAATAAGGCATATCAAAAATTTCGAAATACTAAAATTGATGCTGTTGTCGGGCTTGGTGGCGGAAGTTGCTTGGATATGGCCAAAGTCATTTCAGTTGTCTTAGCTCATGGCGTCGATGTGAACACTCTCTACGGCGAAGGTTTAGTGCCGGGACCAGGATTTCCTGTCATTACCATTCCCACCACGGGGGGCACAGGGGCCGAAGTAACCTGTATTTCGGTTGTTTACGATGAAGAACGTAAGATGAAATTAGGAGTAGCTAGTTTTCACCTCGAACCTTATGCTGCAATTGTTGATCCAGAATTAACATTGAGTTGCCCTCCGGCACTCACTGCCGCTACTGGAGCAGACGCCTTGACGCACTTAGTAGAAGCATTTACCGGAAAATATAAGAAACCTTCGGCCGAACAAATTGATAAGCATTTATACGCAGGCAAGAATGCCTTTGCCGATATCTATGCCCGACATGGAATTAAATTGCTGACTCATTCTCTCGAAGCGGTAATTGCTAATCCTGGCGATTTACAAGCTCGAACTGACACGATGATGGGTGCATTTGCGGCAGGTATGGCAATCAACACCGCTGGCACGGCAGCAGCGCACGCGATTCAATCTCCTATTGGCGGACTTACACATACAGCTCATGGTTTTGGTGTTGGTGCACTGCTTCCCTACGTCATGCGTTTCAACCTACCCACTCGAATTGATGAGATGGCAGAAATTGCAGAGACGATGGAAATTGTTGATCCGTCAGAACCAGCCCTCGATAAGGCTAAGAAAGCGATCAAGCGCGTGGAAGAAATATTGGCCGCGATGAAAGCGCCTATTAACTTGAAAGATTTGGGTGTGGAGCCAAAGGATTTCGATTTCATTTCTGATCAGGCCTTGCTAGCAACTCGCCTAGTAGCAAATAATCCACGCGCGCTCACCAAGAAAGCTGTGTTGGAAATCCTTTCGCGAGGTTATAACCAAGACCTTTCATGGTGGGAATATTCCGAGTAACCTGAAGGAATGATGTCAGCACCTAAGAAAGTTGCAATTTTAGGGTCGGGATCTATTGGTATAGCTTTTGCAATTGTTTTTGCGCGCTCAAATTATAAGGTAGTTATCTGGGATAAGTTTCCTGAGGCACTAAATCGTGCGAAGAGCGAATGCGATCAGAAGATTTCTTTATTGGACAAGCACGGGCTATGCAACAAGGAAAAGATTTCTGAAAATATTGACTTTGAGGCTGACCTTTTAAAGACCTTGGATGGAGCATTCATTGTCCAAGAAGCAGTACCAGAACTATTAGAGATTAAGTTGGAGCTCTTTAAAGAGGTAGCGGTAAATACTGCTTCTACGGTTCCAATTCTAAGTTCTACTTCAGCGCTACAACCTTCTCAGTTCAACGCTGCGGCTCCTGAGCGAATTTTGGTAGGGCACCCCGGTAATCCTCCATTCTTGATACCTGTGATAGAAATTGTTCCTAGCAAACAAACTTCTCCTGGAATTATTTCCCAAGTTAAATCTTTCTATGCAAGCGTGGGGATGAAACCGGTATTAGTTGCCAAAGAAATTGGTGGGTTCATTTTTAATCGTCTTCAAGGCGCGGTGTTACGCGAGGCATATTGTTTAGTGCGCGATGGTGTAGCTAGTGTTGAAGATATTGATATTGTAATGAAATTTGGTTTAGGAAGACGCTGGAGCATTATGGGTCCATTTGAAACAAGTGACTTAAACACGCGAGGTGGAATTGAATCGCATGCTGCCAAGATGGGACCTGCTTATTACCAAATGGGGCAAGAACGTGGTCAAGACGATCCTTGGACTCCTGAAATGGTTGAGCAAGTAACTAATTCGCGCCGTACAACTTTGCCCCTTGACCAATGGGAAGAGCGCGTTAAATGGCGCGATAAGTCTCTCCTTCAGCTTTTACCTATCTGGAATGAGCTACTTAAATAAAGTTAAGTCCAGTTGCTAATGCGATTGCAGCAGGAGTATTCCCTGCAAAACATTCAATAATCTTTGTGCCATTTTTAGATATCTCAAAGACTGCCATATCGCTATAAACTCGGCTAACTGAACCTATTGAAGTTAAAGGATAAGTACAAGCTTCAACTAATTTAGATTTCTTATCTTTTGTAAATAAATCCATCATGACAAATACTTTTTTGGCGCCTATTGCTAGGTCCATCGCTCCGCCAACTGCCGGAATATCTTTCTCACCGCCAGTATTCCAATTTGCAAGGTCACCATAAATCGAAACTTGGAAAGCGCCCAGAATACAGATATCGAGGTGTCCGCCACGCATCATTGCAAAGCTGTCAGCATGATGAAAATAGGCAGCACCGTCAACTTCAGTCACCGGTAATTTTCCCGCATTAATAAGATCCGGATCGATCTGGTCCGGTGGCGGAGTTGGGCCCATCCCTAGCATTCCATTTTCAGTATGTAAAATTATTTCAGAGTCTTTAGGGAGATAATTTGCTACCAAGGTTGGTGCGCCGATTCCCAAATTTACATACGAACCCTCTGGAATATCTTTGGCAATATATTGAGCTATGTCTTCGCGATTTATGGAATTAAGCATTAGAGATTCTCTTTTGTAGTTCCGATAAATTTTCCATCCTTCATCCACACTCTCTCAGTAACTTGAACCACGCGATCAATATAAATTCCCGGCGTCACTACTTCTTCGGGGTTGAGTTCACCAAGTTTAACGATGTGATCTACTTGAACGATAGAAATTTTTGCTGCAGTTGCCATAATAGGTCCAAAATTTCTGGCGGTCTTTCGATAGATCAGATTACCCAACCGGTCAGCTTTAAAGGCTGAGATGAGGGCGAAGTCTGCGTGAATTGGATACTCCAAAATGTAATTTCTACCCACAATTTCTCGAGCTTCTTTTCCTTCAGCTAAGGAAGTCCCATAACCGGTTGGTGTGTAGAAAGCACCGATGCCAGCACCAGCTGCACGAATTCTTTCGGCTAGATTTCCTTGGGGAACGAGCTCTAATTCGATTTCGCCCTTGGTGTATAAATCATCAAAAAGGTATGAATCTACTTGTCTAGGAAATGAACAGATGATTTTCTTAATACGCTTCGCACCAACGAGAGCTGCCAATCCGGTAGAGCCATTACCAGCGTTGTTATTTATGACAGTTAGATCTTTAGCACCTTGGGCAATCAGCGCTTCAATTAATTCAACGGGTTGACCCGCTCGGCCAAAGCCACCGATCATCACCGTAGCGCCGTCCTTGATATCCGAGATAGCCGCTTGAACAGAAGGCGTAATTTTTGAGATCATAGTAGGGTAATTATAATCGTCCCAAGGGGGCTCAAAGCTGAGAAATGTGCCTTCTGAGCATTGTGTGAGCTATCGTCGCAAATTGAGTGTCCATCATCTCAAGGTGAATAACTCTCTTCAGCCTCCTTATATGAAACTTATCGCACTACTGAATTCGGAGAGGAATTGCTCATGTCAAAAGATGATGGTCCTAGTGCGCTAGTTGTTGGGGTAACCGGGATGATGGGCCTCAATATTGCGGAACATTTAGTAGGGAAGGGTTGGAAAGTTCATGGCTTATCTCGCCGTACGAGCTACACAATTCCAGGCGTTAATCACATTAACGCCGACATCCTTAACCCTGCTCAACTGAGTAAAGCGGTGGAAGGTTTAGATTTTGACACAATATTTTATTGCACATGGAAGAAGCACGACACCGAAGCTGAAAACTGCAAAGTTAATGGGCAAATGATCCAAAACACAATGGATGCTGTTCGACCTAACAAGTTCAATCATGTTGTGCTTATTACAGGCCTCAAACACTACCTTGGACCATTCGAAGCTTATGCAGCGACTCCGATGGATACACCATTCCATGAATCGCAAGAACGCTTGAATATCGAGAATTTCTACTATACCCAAGAGGATATTCTTTTTGCAGAAGCTAAAAAACAAGGCTTTACTTGGTCAGTCTTAAGACCTCACTCTATGATTGGATACGCCCTTGGCAATGTCATGAACATGGGAGTAACGCTTGCTATTTATGCCAGCATTTGCAAAGAAACAGGTGCAAAATTTATTTTCCCTGGCTCTCGTGAGCAATACAATGGAGTAGTAGATGTCACCGATGGAGTTTTCTTAGCTAAGCACGCATATTGGGCTGCAACGTCGCCTAATGCTAAGAATCAAGCATTTAACTCCTGTAATGGAGATGTCATGCGTTGGCGTCAAACTTGGAAAGTAATTGCAGATTACTTCGGCTTAGAAGATCCTGGCTATCCCGCAGAGTATTCACCGCTGCAACCTCGGATGGATCACGCAGATAGCGTCTGGGAAAGCATTGTAAAGAAGCATTCTCTTAAGCCATATAAGGCCTCTGAACTCGCTTCTTGGTGGCACACAGATGGCGATCTCGGTCGCCAAGTAGAAACCTTCGCCGATATGGGTAAATCCCGCAATGCAGGATTTACTGAAGTAAAAGTTAGCTTTGATTCATTTACCGATCTCTTTAAGCGACTCAGAACAGAAAAAATTATTCCGTGAATTTAGGTTCCAGCCAAGCCTATATATGTGAGCCAGTTCGCACGCCTTTTGGAAAGTTCAATGGGGCGCTGGCTTCAACTCGCTCCGATGATTTACTTGCTGGCGTTTTCACGAACCTGAAAGAAAAAATCGGTAATAAGTTTGATCTCGGAGAGGTAGAAGATGTAATTATTGGAGACTCGAACGGCGCAGGCGATGACAATCGTAATGTCGCAAGGATGTCGCTACTACTGGCGAAGTTTCCTTCTTCGATTCCTGGCGTGACAGTTAATCGATTGTGCGGTTCAGGTGCGGAAGCCATTGCTCAAGCATCTCGATTGGTAAAAACCGGTGAAGCTTCCTGTTTAATTGCGGGTGGGGTAGAGAGCATGAGTAGAGCCCCGTGGATTGTTGAGAAAGCGGCTGAAGTACCTACGGAACCAAAACTTCATCAATCAACGGTCGGTTGGCGTTTAGTTAATCCTCTTATGCCTTCACAGTGGACACAGTCACTAGGTCTATGTGCAGAACAAGTTGCAGATGAACTCAATATTTCCAGACAGTCTCAAGATGAATGGGCTTACAAATCTCATCAATTTGCTGATCAAGCGTGGACAAATGGCTTTCACTCAGAATGGGTCATCATGGGGGATAAGCTGCAGCGCGATGAGTCTATTCGGCCAGAGACAACACTTCAAAAGTTTTCGGAATTGAAATCAGCATTTTCCGTAAATGGCTCTTTGACAGCCGGAAACTCTTCGCCTATTAATGATGGAGCTGTGGCAACGCTAGTAACCTCAGGAAAATTTGCTCGAGAGCATGATCTTCAAATCGTTGGATCAATTAAGTCCGTGCAAGTAGTTGGAGTTGATCCTCATCGCTTTACTACTGCACCAATTGGAGCAATTAATAAACTCCTTGCAAAAAACAATTTAAAGGTTTCTGATATCAAGCTCTGGGAGATTAACGAGGCATTTGCGGCTATGGTTCTTACCGTACTAGATGGAGTATCCGGAATTAACCTCGATACGGTCAATATTCATGGTGGCGCTATTGCTATCGGGCATCCAATTGGTGCATCTGCGGCCCGAGTAGTTATTGATTGCATGCGAGGACTTCGAAAATTTGGTGGCGGATTAGGTATTGCGGCCGCATGCATCGGAGTGGGCCAAGGGATAGCGGTTTTAGTTGAGTCTTAGCTCTCGTTTAACTTAGAGTAAATACATAATGCCTGATTCTGCGGCGAAGTAAATGTAGGACCCGGTGTCAGAAAGAGCTATTAGTCTCTTTTGCCCATGAATTAGGAGATAGAAACGTTATTTGTAGGTTCTTATGACCCTGTAAAGTACCTAATTAAGCGTAGACAAGGGATAGGTCAAACCTCACTTCCTTACTGCTAATGAGGTAGGCCCGTTAAACGGCCTCGGAGGTTCAAATCCTCTCGTCTCCGCTCTTGTTTCAACAGGCGTTCGCGGCAACGAACTTAGTAAACTCTCCCAGTACTCAACGGAGAGA
>Ga0164297_10002392_pt1 | contig 18626 bp, 19 predicted proteins | sample GEODES058metaG_FD_113539 | JGI IMG/M metagenome (GOLD analysis project Ga0164297, IMG submission 113539) | Dystrophic lake water microbial communities from Trout Bog Lake, Wisconsin, USA - GEODES058 metaG | ecosystem: Environmental > Aquatic > Freshwater > Lake | place: USA: Trout Bog Lake...
AGTAGGCAGGCAGTAAACCAGGGCAGTTGCCAAAAACAACGTAAGTCCTAAGTCCTGTAAGATGGTTGACACAGCAGTCAAAAAGTAGTATAATAGTTTTAACAGTTAACAAGTAGGAGCGAAAATGATTACCTTAGAAACACGCACACAGTACGATCAACGCCACGGTGGCCCCTTCGATCGTGGCTCAGCAGACTCACACTATGGCCGTCCACGTAGACCTCACTACTACAACGGTCCCACCCACAACAGCGATCGCATTCCAGAGGGGCTAATGACCACAGAAGAGATCCAGGCCTACCTCGCTGGCTATCAGTACAACGAACAGTTCGGCGATAAGAAATCGTGGGATTAATGGTTGACAGTCCGGGTCCAAAATGCTATAATATACACATAGTAAGGAGAGCGAACAATGTCATCAATTATCCCAGCAAAAGACGTAGCAGGTGTATTCCTCAAAGAAATCCAGGACTTCGTCCGTAAAGAGTTTCCAGACGCAACACCCGACGAGATCCGCGAATTAGAGTGGAAGTTTGCCCTAGGAACATTCGGCGGTATGTTCAACAGCCCAATGCCTAAGTAGGTTGACTGATTAGCCAAAAGGCCGTATAATAGTTGTATAAGTTAATTAATTGGAGCGAGCAATGAAATTACATATTACTACACAATACATGGAAAACTACGGTGCCCACGATTGGGATGGTGAGGGTTCATGCCCACAGCACTGGAAGTTCAAAGGCGGTGAGGACTACTTCTACCAGTTGGGTAGTGTAGAACCTAGCGAAGAACATCTCGCTGAGCTGGTTCAAGCACTCCGCCCACGCTTTGAATACTCAGACGAGTATGCCAGCAACAGCCTGGTTGGTTACGGTGTAGTAGCAGATGATTTCCTAACTGAGTTCGAGCGCAGCCAGTTAGAGTATGAAGGTAGCATAGCCTACCCTGCTGTGATGTTGCAACCCTTGGTTGACACAGAGCTGGTTTGAGGCTATAATAGTATTTTAGTTAGTTAATTAAGGAGCGCAACAGATGATTACAGCAGACGTTATCCAAGCAGGTTTGTCCACAGCTCGTGCCGCGGCAGAAGCCAAGTACCAACAAGTAGGCGAGCGTGACGCATGTGGCTTTGGTTGGACAGAAGTCTACGTTAGCCGCACCAATTCTAAAGAAGCACAAGAGTTGATCCGTGCAGGTTTCCGCAAGGACTACAAGCCAAAATGCCTAACCTATTGGGACCCAGCAGGTTTGCCTACACAGAGCATTAGTGTTAAAGAAGCGGGTGCAGATGCATTTGCGGCCTACTTGACTACCTTGGGATTCAAAGCCTACGGTTGTTCAAGAATGGATTAAGCCAAAAGACATGACAGGGTGGCAACACCCTGTTATAATTAATACTTAATTAATCCGAGCGGAGAGCGTAAATGGTACACCCAGTAAAGACAATGACTTCAGAAATGCTAGCACTTAGCTCTAGTACTAAGAGTCTAGCTGTAGATGAATTGGCAGTTAAAGAGCGTGAACGAGCTGTGGCAGCCGAATCAGATGAATCAATCCTCAACAGACTGCGCGAGCGTTTTGGCATTCTAGATGACATGACACGTGCTGTTAAGTCGGGCGCAGTACGTGCTATGATCGTAACAGGGCCCCCAGGTGTGGGCAAGAGCTTTGGTGTAGAGAAGGTGCTCAGCAAGCATGATCTAATGGCTGATATAGCCAATGATAGTAAGTTAAAGAAGTACGAAGTAGTCAAGGGCGCAATGTCAGCTATTGGCTTGTACTCTAAGCTCTACGAGTACTCAGACAAGAAGTCAATCCTAGTATTCGATGACTGTGACTCAGTACTGTTAGATGATCTCAGCTTGAACATCTTAAAAGCAGCTTTGGATACATCAAAGAAGCGTACTATCCACTGGAACACTGACAGCCGACTCTTACGTTCAGAAGGCGTACCCAACAGCTTCGAGTTCAAAGGTGGAGCCATATTCATTACCAATATCAAGTTCGATCACGTTAAGAGCAAGAAGCTCAAGGACCATTTGGAAGCCTTAGAGTCACGCTGCCACTATCTAGACTTGACTATTGATACAGAGCGCGAGAAGCTGCTACGTATACGACAGGTAGTCTCAGAGTGCGGCATGCTGGACAGCTATGAGCTAGATGATGCGGCCAAGCTAGAAGTGGTAGACTTTGTAGACGAGTACAAGGCACGTATGCGTGAGCTGAGCTTGCGTACAGTACTTAAGGTAGCAGATCTACGTGTCAGCTTTCCGGACAAGTGGAAGTCAGTAGCAGAAGTTACTTGCATGAGGGGCTCGCGTTAAGAATCTATAGCTATAAGAGCCCTTTAGCAGTAGGCTAGACCACTCCCAAGCGATTCGCTCCCGCTAGGTCTAGTGCAGTGTGGTCCCCATCGTCAACCGATTCGCTCCCGGTGATGGGGACTTTTTTTTATTCTGAGGAGCCTGGGGGTCGGGGCATATAGTGTTGTAAAAAAGCCACAACTGCTAATAGCGCATGGGTACCGAGGTAAAAACACCATGGTAAAACTATAAGTACTTCTTTATAATTTTTTGCGCGACAGGTTTTTTAGGGTGCAGGACCCATTTCGGGCTATAAATACTCGATATGAAAATATTTGAAATCGTTCAACGACAGCCAGCGCATCACAGTATAATGACTACTGTTACTATAGGTCCATGGCAAGTTCAATTGGACACACATGCACTAGCTAGCCGCGTAGATCCCCAGCGAGCCGTTCCTCAACATGTATTTGTTGCCATCATGATCTCGGCTTGCAACACTCCCGGCACTCTCGACACTATTCCCCTAGGACGAGGAGCATTTTTCCAGGATACTAATACTCGTGTCAGCTTGTATTTTAAAAGACTTGATCAGCATACACTACGTTTAGAAACTGTGCTAGGAGCTGATCAGCAGCCAAAACCGCCCCTATTCCGTAGAGCAGTTAGCCCATGGCAACCCAATGCTCAACGAGTCCAACAACAACAGGCCATAGATCAACAGCTAGCTCAACGAGTTCAACAGCAGGGAAGAGACAGTCTAAGTCAAGATCTAGAGCAGGCCAAACCTAGTTTAGACATGTATCAATCTTTGAATCGTCAAGATCGCCGCGCTTTTGATCGCATGTGGATCAAGCAAAAGAAAAAGCTCTACAAATAGAGATCGGTGTCTAGCGGCCTGAGCGTTTTAGTTCTGCTATATACTGCTCACCCAGCTGGATTAATTCCCGCATTTCTTCTAGGCTTTCACAGTGCCAACGACGTAAGGCTAGAGCTTTAGGAGTAGGTTTACCGTTGGGTTTCTGCATAGGACCTTTGTTACCACGCATACGAGCACAGAAACTCTTACGGCGTTTAGCAGCCTTACTCCCGGGTTTTAGCTTAGAGGGTTTGGTAGTTACTGCTGTCTGTAGGTGGCTACCAGGGTGTTCTCTACGATAAGCATTGACAGCTTTTTGGCTTAGTCCGTTGGTGCGATCATGATGATTGACCTTGTTCCAGTCTTCATCTAATGTGCCCTCAGCCCAGCCATGCCCATCATAGGCATCGTTAACTGGTAATGCTACAGTTTGTCCTTGACGATTACGTAAAATAATATTATCAATCTCATCATCAAAATCTATAGTCCAACCTTTGCTTTGAAGTTGTGCCTGTATATATTTTACCAGGTTTTCAGCACCTTGCCCATACCCAGGGTCGGTTACTGATTGCAATGTGTTAGTATCATCATTGGCCCAAAACCATTCGTTAGCCAAGTGTAGGACATCCGGAGTGATCTTTTGCCATGCGGCCTGTGTTGGTGATCGACGGAATGGCACTACTTGACCTTCCGCCAGGCCGCAATCAGGGCAGGTCATTTCAACGTCTTCGTTATGCTTCTTCTTACCAGCACAGTGCGCCCGTTGGCTAAATCCTTTGGGGTGGCTACAGTTGATCGATCGCTTGTATTTTTCCGTCCATTTTTCTGTTAATGGCTGGTCAAGCTCACGGATAAGATCTAGATAGTCGCGTAGAGTTTTCATAGTAGTATTTATTCCAGTAAATAGCAGTATGCGCATATTAGTCACACTCCCGCAGGCCAGCGCCGAACTCAAAGAGATCGCGGCCTATTGTCTGCGACACCACCTAGATCTACGCCGAGAATGCTGGCATTTTAACCAAGAGCAGTACGAATTCCATATAATATATGCCCGTGAACTAGATCAGCTGTGGGTCAATTGGCTGTACCTACAGTGGCCAGGACGATTCTTTCAATTCTAGACTAGTGCTATATACTAGTATGAACGAAAACGACCTATATTGGATCCTGGCCACGATCATAGCCACTCCTATTAGCAGCCTAATCTGTTGCTGGATCGGTTTGGCCATGCAAAAGCATGACTGAATACCTTGTGGCTGTCATGCACCCCCGCAGTAGAGATCTGTTTGTGTGGCTGGTCAAGCACGGGCTAGACTACAGTCTAGAGGGCAATCAAGTCAGCTTCAGGGTACCAGAGGGCCGCAGAACTACCGAATTCCACCTGCTGTATAGAGACATCTGCAGTCTAGCCCTCAAGCTCGAGGATCTACACTAGACCATGCTCAACAGTCAGCTGCTGGCTCGTGCAGTTACAGCCATACTCAGCTGGCTAGATGCGGCCAATCTGCGCAATCGTGTGTATCAACAGCAGCAACAGCTGGAACTATTAACCACAGCCATAGAGGATATCCAACGCATTAATCAGGCCACTGGAGAGCCTAATCCCTTGATAGATCGCATATGCCAGCAGACTCGCGAGTAAATACTAGATGCAACTGCACCATATCAATGGCCGCGACTATTTTAAAATCTATGCGTGGTATCCCATCAAGTGTACTAATGGCGAAATTGCTTGGTTTACTTGGGTCTATATACGCTACTCTAGGTCTGCCAATTCGGGCATGCTGATCATGCAGTGGCAAGAATACCTATTAGATCTAAATCAACAGAATTAACTCCAAGTCAACAGGAATAGAGTACAGTCACGTGCTTGTTTAAAGGCTATACAGGCCTGCCAATATTCCTGTTCAAGGGCAGTTGAATAGGCCCATTTTACCCAGTGATCGCCCACATACTGCTCTAGCCAAGATTCGATCATGTCTATGCTGTTGACCCAATCCTGCTGATAGTGACGAGGATCTACGGGCCATGGCACTATAGCTGAGTGTTCAAACGTGTGATACTCTGGAAGATATATCATAAAAATATTTATAGAATTCCTGGCCCTAACGGCTGAGTTAGTGTTGACAACCCTGACCTAGATCAAGAGGCCACGAGGAGGCGCACCGCTATCGGAACTTGCGTTCTACCGCTACGCTTCGCGTAGTAACCTAAAAATTACCGCTGCCGCTTCGCGTACTATAATTTTTGCGCTGCCGCTTCGCGTGATAAAATTTGCCGCTGGGCTCCGCCTATTCATAATATACCGCCACAAAAAAAGCACCTTGCGGTGCTTTTCTGTTAGGCCTGCGCTTCGCCCCAACGTAAGACTAAGTTGGTATTAATTGGCGCACCCTGTGTAATGTATACGTTAATAAACAACACATCTGGACCGTTTGGATATGTACCACGGCCGCCGATTGGTGTATTGATCAACTCTTTTAAGTTTGACAAGTCTAGTCCGTCCTTGTTAGCTGGTGAGTTAATGAACGAGAACACTGTTTCACCTGGCTGTGCATAGGTATTACGACTAAACTGTACTACAGAACTTGAAGTTAGAGACTGTAGCAAAGGTTGATTAATTGTAATAGTTGAACTGCTTATAGCTGATATCTTAGTCAAACCATAGAGTGCATTAGTAGTACCAGGGAAGTATACGTCATCACCTACTTGTAGACCTGTTGTACTGGCCACAGTGAACGAACTAGTACCTGCACCGGGACTGCTGGTTAAGGTAGTTGGGTTAGTAATTGAGTTGTTAAACACCATGCTGGCACCCGGAGCAACTTGGCTAAAGCTAGGCTGTCCAGTGGGGTTAACTATTGAGCTCAAGCTGTTGAACTGTATGTTACCCACTGCTGGATAATTACTAGGGTTTAGAATAGCTTCAACCACAATGGCCGCGTTAGTACCACCAGTACCTGATGATGATTCTAGACCCTGTAGCAAGAAGCTGGCTCGATTAATCAGTTCGCGTAAGCCCAAGTCACCTGTTAGCGCATTGGACACACTTGGTGCTAGTCGAATAGCAAACGCTGTGGTCTTTTTAGTTGAAATGTTAACGTTGGTAACTTGATAGTTGAAAATATAGGAACGATCACTATCAAATCCACCGTCTTGAACAAACGCAGCACCCCAGTGGCTGACCACAGGGTGAGCTTGTTGTTGTACTAGTACTACACCTGTACCTGTTGTGTGCGCCGCGGCTGCTCCAGCTGTAAATGTACGATATCCGCCAGTTGCCCATGGACTAATAGTCACTGATCGTGTGCAACCAATCAGTGCATTAATAGTCATATAGCCTGTGGCAGCCGCACCACCTGTAGGAGTAAATGCAGTGCCTGAGTTCTGTACAGTACTGATAGTTAGAGTAGTTCCGCTAGGTAAAGTATTAACATAGTAAGTAGTATTGGCTTGAATACCGCCCATGCTGGCACCCATAAACACTATAGGCTGATTTAAACTCATGCTTGCTGTGCTGGCCACTGTGATTACACCTGCTGATGATATAGCAGTGGCAAAAGTACTGATACGACCAGTATGTTGGATAAACTCATTATCAACATATACTGTACCCTGTGTTATAGGAAATCCTGAAGCATCATTGAGTGGAATAGTTGTATCTGCTGAGCTGACTCCTGACCCTACTATATAGCTGCGAGCACTTTCGTTAATAGTTTCATAACGCACAGGCATATTACCAGTACGCATCCATGCTTCGTTGTTTAAGTTGTTGTTACGTAGGCGATGAACAAATACATAATCACCACGTGGACCACGCATCATCCAATCGATAGCACCAGCACCATACCATGTCCATTGTAGGCCCACCATCTGCATCTTATTGATGTTTAGTTTATACCCGCTAGGATTAAACGGACCATTTGAGCCATCAAAACGATCCAAGTTCCACTGGCTTTGTGGTACCACATAGTCAATGGTCTTGGTCATCTTAATACCATATACGTTGACACTGCCGCGCCATTGCGGATTAACGTACATTAAGTTATCATTTATAACTTGTATAACTTGATGGCTCATGCCTCGAATAACCACACGATCGCCCACAGCCAGCTGACTGGTAAATCTTGTGTTTAATCCTAGCACCTGTCCAGAGTCTACAGTCATGTTAACTGTACCTGCTAATTGGAATGTACTTGCACGTCGAACTACACTGAAGTTTTGTCCATCGTATTGGAAGAATACACCGTCTTTATCATCAAATGTGCCAGAACGTACAGTTGCACCATACCAAGTGTTGACACTTAGTAAGCATGGATCACTGATAGCGCCTACTTGTGATCCCAAGACTGATGTGGCTACTACCTGCAGAGTACGCTCATCTAAAATATTACTTACATAATAAGTTCCGCTATACCCAGGAGTAACTACACCCGATAGTGTTACTTGTGCCCCTACCTGACATCCGTGATCAGTATCATCCATGATAATAGTTATATTAGAGCCAATGGCTGTACCATCAGCTACTGCTGATCTTACAAATATGTTAGGTGCTACTAATAGACCGGTATTGAAGTTAATGCCCTTACCAGATTGGTAACGTATGTACTTTTTACTCATACGCACTGCTTGGCTACCATAACTAGGTAAGTTAGTACCTAACTGAACTCCACCGTCTAGTGGGCGATGAGTATAGAAACTGTCAGGACGAATATACACAGTACCTAATAGAGTACTTCCGGGATTGATTGCTCCCGAAGCACGTGCAGTATAGGTAAATGTATTGGCTATACTTACACCATTGACTACACTAGTGTAAACTTGTTCAACAAAGTACGGACCTTGCGCAATGGTATGATTGTTAAAGCCACTTTCACTGGTAATTACTACGGTAATAGTTTGTCCAGGAATTAGACCATGCGGTACAAATGTATTAACGGTAATTGTGGGATTAGTTGATGTTGTGGTAAAACTGGTGCCGCTACTGATACTGCCTGTGCTGGTACTGACAACGTATGTGCCAATACCTCCGGGGGTATAAAAATTATAAGTGCCGGATGCTTGTCCAGTAAAATAGTTACTTAGTGTAACGGTAGTGCCATTAATAGCCGTGACAAATGTGTTTGCAGGTAGATTTGTTCCTGAAACTAATTGTCCAGTTAGTAATCCGGTGTTACTGCTGATTACAACAGTGTTAGCACCTGCGGCACCACCGCTGGCATATGTAGGACTAGCCACTGCTGTTGCACCTGCTGCATTCGACTGATATACAATGTTGGTATTACTAGGAACCAATGTTCCACTAGTTAATCCCTGTCCCGGACTAATAGTGCCAGATGTTGTGGCGGTTACTGATAGAACATTACCAGTTAGACTACCCTGGAATGACGCTGCTGTAGCACTGGAACTGTAGGTAAATGTAGGATTAGGTGCATGAACTACACTGAGGAATCCAGATGCTGTGGTTAACGATAACACAGCACCTACTTGTGCGCTCATTGATCCCGTAGCACTAGACTGAACAAACACTGAGCCACCGGGACTAGTACTCAACGTGGCGTTTTGACTGTCTAAAATCTGTGCCACATAGTATGTTCCAGCAGTCAAGTTACCAATAGTTGAACCTGTAATTATAATAGTTTCACCTACTACCATATTATTAGTTGTGCCAAATGTAGCACTGTTCAGTGATGCGTTAGTTGCAGTAATTGTTGTGTTATATATAATATTATTACTAATTTGTATATTGCCGGCACCTACTGTGGCAACATAATATGCTTGTCCTGCTGTAATTCCACCAAAACTGCCGCCACCTGCAACTGCAAGATTTCCATTGGCTACGGTAGCAGTTGGTACAAAGATTACGCTTAAACTTGGGCTAGTTGCACAGATAATATTTTGTCCGTCTACAATAGTTTGAACATAAAGTGTTAGGCCGGACACAAGGCCACCAAACGCAGGGCTGCCTGAAAAATATAGTGGCATTCCAACTTTCATACCTAGTGTACTGCCTACTTTGATATAGTTGTTAGCTGCGTTGCAACCAGTGGCATTTGTAAGGACTTGATTGAATGATACAGCAAATCCTGCTTGGAATCCGGTAGTAGTATCTAATGTTACAGTGTTAGTTCCGCTGCCTGTTGTGGCAGTAGCGATGGTATTAATATTGGCATTAATTGCAGCACCAGTATAGAATCCTGCCTGTCTTAACTGTATAAAGCTGGTCCATAAATTGTCGCCATTGGTAAAACCAACTTTACCTTTGGCATAGTATGTAAATGTATAAGTTGATGATGATAGGACTACAAACGATCCTTCTGCACGGTCAAAACCAGTTACAGAAGAATTAAATCCTCTAATGGTTATTGGAGTACCGGAAACAAAATTGTGAGGAGTGCTAGTAGTGATGGTGATTAAACTTTCTGCCGTACTAACATATCCTGCACTCTGACTAGCATCAGTTACAGCAACGGTGACTGTAAGATCAGTACCTGGTATTTCATAATAACTTGGAATACCACGTTGACTACTGAGTGTTAACCACTTGGTAGGTTGCATACCGTACTCAAAGTCAGCGTCAATCATTGATTGTGGAGGACTTACGCGAGTACGTTCAAATGCATCAGTCCCCATAGGCCATGGTCGAACTGTTTGTTCTGGTTTTTCAAAGAACACCTGTAGTGTATCTGTGCTATTTTGGCCAACAGTACTAACTGCTAGGGTAATAGTAGTGTAACCATCTTCTGTGTCTAGTACAGTTGTATAACCAGAAGTTTGATTAGCTCTAGTAAATGATACCGTAGTGCCGGCAAATGTAGCATCTGCAAAGTTATACAAAATAACATTTCTTGTAGTATTAGTAATGACTAATAACTGCTGTAAATCAATCTTGCCCGGTACTTGAATGGTGCCAACACCTGCAGCCCCAGGAAAAAACTCATATACTCTTAATTGCGCTTTTGACACAGATAATCTCCAATTTCTATATTTATGATAAGGCTGCCGACATGGCTATAGCGAATGATTTAATGCTGGTAGTGCCTATTAAAAAATTTCCGCCAGAATCAATTACTGTTTGACCGTTAACCTGTAGATTTCCGCCAAAATTCAAATTACCCCTAGTGGCAATTCCGCCTGTTACTAGTAATGCTCCAGTAGTAATATTAGTACTAGCTGTAGTATTTGTTATGTTAATAGCATTAGTTGTAGTGGCTCCTCGACCTGTAACAGTCTGGAGTGTACTAGCATCACTAATTGAAATATTTCCAGTAGTGCCACTGGTAGTAATATCAGTACCGGCAGTGATGCTGAGTACACCGGTATTATTGATCACTATACTACCACTGGTTCCGGTAGCACTAATACCTGATCCAGCTGCCACACTAAGTACGCCAGTATTTGAAATAGTTATATTGCCAGTTGAGCCACTTACACTGATACCAGTGCCGGCCGATGTTGTTAATACTCCGGTATTAGCAACGGTAAACGCTGTGTTGGGTCCACTGCTAGTAATAGCACTAATTGCAATACCATTACCGCTGGTCGGTGCTATTGAAGTTATAACTCTATTACCGCTATCGGTAACTGTACTAGCGGTGATTGTCCCCGCAGTTATAGCTGTTGATGTTAGAGAGGTAAATGCAGGAGATGGATTTGGTAATACAGCCCATTCTGTTCCATCCCAGTACCACGAATTTGCTCCAAAAGTATATTGTTGATTTAATATAGGATTACTTGGAAAATTAATAGACATGTAAAATCCTTAAAGTATTAGTGCTTCGACTAATTTAATTTCTTGATCGGCATTGGATTCGATAGCCACAGCAAATATTTTAGTATCTGTAGCTGTTGCAGCTCTAGCACACCCGTTATCAGTTGCTACTAAATCATCACCTTTGTTCACCGAACCGATTACCTTAACTGGCACACGTCCTTTTAGTGCAACTGGTATGCCGTCAGTTAAATCTTTGTTCATTAAGTATGCTGGTCGATCACTTATAGCACCAATACCTCTAGAGCCTTCTATTGACGCTGTTATTTCTTTATTGCCGCCTAATGTCACTACTGTACCAATTTCATATACAGTATCTGGCAGATATTTTTCAGCCAAGTCGGCATATTGCGCTGTGACTGCTGTTCCGTGAAACGTGCTATCTGCGGAACTAATATAGGCAGCACCGTTAGCAGAACCAGTAATACGTTGTTGTCCATAAGAATCAAATACATGATATGCAGCATAGTGATAATTGTTATTATCACCATCGCTTCCAACTCGAATACCAATTGTCTGTGCTACTCCGTTAGTTACATAATCTCTACGATACACGGCTGTATATCTATTACCTAGACTGTTGTCTTCGTTAATCAATTGATAATAAGTTGAATTATACGCCCCGCCAGATCCTGCTGTTAGATGGGCACCACTTGCATAAAAATTACTACTAAAAATACTAGATGCGCCATCGCGTTTAACGATAGTATTTCCCGCACTCAGTACAGAAGAATTTAAACTTAAACTGACCTCAACGCTGCCGTTAAAACTTGTAGTTGTAGTACCAGCTGGCACGGTTGTCATTAGTACGTCTGCACTAGCATCTAGCTTATAACTAGTTGTTCCTCCAGAGCCACCGCCACCGCCACCACCACCGCTTGATACTGCACTGATAACGCCGTTAGCGATAGTAATTGTAGTGCCATCTGGTTTAACTAGTCCAAGATTACTAGTAGTTGCAGTCGGTAGTCCGGCGGTTACAACACTGATAACTCCGGATGCATTTGCACTAATTGTTGTACCATCAGTCTTGACCCCGCCTAGTGATGTAGTGCTTGCCTGCGGCAATACATACCCAGCCGCGGGCTGTAAAGACCAGGCTTGACCGTTCCATATCCATGTAAAGGATCCATTTGTAAATGTTTGATTTGTTGAGGGATTACTAGGAAATATTACTGACATAATTATGCTAACCTTAAATAGGTAAGTGTTACTGTTATTGCTGCTGAGGATCCGCTGTTGTTATAAATCTTTAGGTAAGCATTAGTTGTAACAGTTCCATCATTATTGTAACCAAATACTGCCGGGCTAAAATAGGTTGTAGTTGCAGTTGTGGTGATAGCCTCGGCAATAACTCCGCTTCCCGGAGTCGGATCAGTTGTAATACTTCTAGTGCTGTCACTGCTCTGTGCAGTTGTACTTGAATAAACAGTTACCCATGCCCCTGCGCTGACTTGAATACTTTGTAATATATAACCTTTACCCATAGTTACCGTAGCAGTAGCACTCGAAGCATTTGTTAAGGTTGCTGTAGTAGTCGATACTGTTGCAAATGATCCGTAGGTCAATGCAGCAACGGTAGCAGTTATAACACCACCAGTAATGGTAATAGTAGTATTATCAACTTTTACACCACCTAACTGTGTAGGACTAGCAGTCGGCAATGAATAGGCAGATCCTGCAATCGCACTAGATACGCTAGAGTTAGTTGCATAGTTAGTTAACGTTGATGTTAAACTTGTTGAAGTAACATAACTGGATAAGGTAGATGTTAAACTTGTTAAAGTAACATAACTGGATAAGGTAGATGTTAAACTTGTTGAACTAACATAACCAGCAAAATTAACGGATATAACACCGCCACTGTTGATAGTAACACTAGTACCGTCAACAATAACACCACCTAATGAACCAGCAGTGGCTTTTGGTAGTGTATAAGAATTTGCGCCTGTGACACTAATAACACCAGACGGGCTAATAAGAATTGTTGTGCCATCAGCTATAACGCCGCCTAAAGAACTTGTAGTAGCAGCAGGCAATGTATACGTAGCCCCACCACCGGTAACCGCAGTTGCTGGTTGAACCCAAGCACCGTTGGCATACACATAAAGAGAATCGCTAGTTGAATCGAGCCATAGGCTACCAGTTATGGGATTAGATGGTGCATTTGTAGAAACACTAGCTGTTGAATTTGCAGCACTGATAATTCCATTATTACTTACAATAGTAACACCGTCAACATAAACGCCACCGAGTGTAGTAGTGCTAGCTTGAGGTAAAATATAGGTTTGGGCGGTAGTGTTAGAATAATTTGGAGAACTAGGCTGAATCCATTGACCGCCATTTGAGTCTACGTAATATACATATAATCCACCGTTAGTAGTGTTTAACCATACAGTACCATTGATTGGTGTTGCGGGCGGAGTGGCAGAAACCGTGATAGGAATTTGTCCAGTTAAGTTAGAAAGATCTGCACGTAGTAGCGGATGTCCGCCGGCTACGGCTCCATCCATAACTCGAAGAGTAACATTGGTAGTATCAAATACTACATCGCCGCGAGTATAGCTAGTCTTTGCCAAGTCTATAGCATCGTATGCTACTAGTTTTACTGAATGTTGTGTGACGGCCATAAATCTAGTCCTTATTGACTAGTATTTACCTTTAAAGCGTTGGTTATTCTTTGCTGTAGTATTGATAATTTACAGATGTAGGATTTTCTTTATGGATTGTAGCACCGTTTTTTAAGTGAAACCGACGGGCCATCTCTGTTTGCGGACTCAGTGTAACAATGTTTTTAACATCTTTGAATTCACCTAAAATCCACTCGGCCGCTTGTTTTAACAAGGTAGCACCTGCTCCCGGACTATATGACCAAATAGTGTAAAACACTGCGGTATTTTTGTCTTTGCCCATGTTGATAAGATCTTGCTCATCAGCCGGAATATCGCTTAACCATTGTAAACAGGTTGCGGCTAGAATTTCTTCGCCAGCTCGAAGAATAAGAATTTCAGCAGCATCATTAATGCGTTGCTCTAATGGAATATGCGGACGTACTGGATCATCTTTAACCACTTTGGTTAAAGGGTCGTCGATTGAGCGCAGATGATATAGTTCCATAATATACGTACTTATCTTTTCTGTCTAAAAACCACTAGATATCGTCGGTTGGGAGATTATTCAACAGTTCTCTCAACTTACTAGATTCAACTTGAGCTTTGACTTTTGGAACTGCGGCCCCATCAGTTGGATTTTCTTGTGCGACAGTTTGACGCTGTTTGATTGAGTTTAGTAGCGTACTGCCTGCTGACTGGCTGTTATGATTTCCATAGCCTTCTTCTTCAGCTAGGTCAGTAATTCGCAAGCTATCAATGTTAAATTCTAAGTCAATCTTCTGTCCAACGCCGCTGGAACTACGTGTCTTCATCAGCTGAATTTGATAGCGTCCACGCTCACGCATAGCACGTGACGTAAAGATACCAAACACGTTATCTGCTGTTTGAATCTTACTTAAACCGCCCGAGATATGACTATGATCAAATTCGACTTCTTCAACAGCACCACGATTTAACTGTGCCGCTGTTACAAACACACAGTTCTTTTCCACTGCTAAATTACGCAATTCTTCCGACACGTACTTGTCCTTAATAAACAAGTCTGCCGGACTAATTTTCTTGCTTTGTGGCATCAACAAGTCTAAGTAGTCAACTAGCAATACGTCAACTTTGCGATCCATTTTAATTTCATATTCTTTTAAGTAGCTACGGATATCGTTGGCAGTTTTACCACTGGGCATATATTTGACTTGATATGTACCAGACTTCTTACCCACCATCTTGACCTTCATTTCAACATCATCTAAGTTTTTAAAGATCTCCTTAGTAGCCATGCCTGTTATCATAGCATCCATACGCATCGATACTAGTTCTTCTGAAAGTTCTAGTGTTAAGTATACTACATTTAGTCCAGCTAGTGCCCAGTTTATGCCAAGATTAGCAAGAAAGAGGGATTTACCTGCACCTGATCCGCCAGCAAAAATGTTAAGTTCTCCACGATTCATTCCTCCGAATAGTTTATCATCTACGCTTTTCCATCCAGTGCTCACTTGGCCATTATTATCTTTGATCTTCATTAGTCGAGTGCGTGGATCTAAAAAATAATCAGTGCCCATGTCCTTAGTAAGACCGACCTGTACTGCTTTTTTAATTTTTTCTTCTACACTACCGTATTCACCTTTTTCCAGCATGTCTGCGGATTCTAATATGGCTTTTTCGAGACCCTTATGCCGGATGAATGTTTCAAAATCGGTTAACAGCCAATCAAAATGTTCTTCTCTTAAATTTTCTGTGGGTTTAAAACTACCACCGGTGGCTGCGTTAACAATATCAACGGTGGGCATAACATTATGTTCTTCAACATACTTGTTCATAAACTCTGCAGAATCTTGCAATCTACGATCAAATAGTGACGGATCAAAAATACTCTGACATCGAACGAATGTGGCTGCATCAGCCAGCATCATCTCAAGGTATAATTTTTGTATATCAAATCCGTAATCTGTATTTTGTGCCATCTTTATATTATACGCTCTTTATGTGTTAATTTCAATGTGTTTGGCAAGCGGACCTGTCCACTCGATTTTTTCTTTTGTGTGATATAGAACTGCGCCTATTGAACTACTAGGATCTCCGGGATTAGGCAAACTCCAACGATAATTGAACATGGGCTCTACGCACTTTTTATTAGCGGCACTATTCATGGCGCAGCCTCCCATATAGACTAGATTATTTGAACCTGTTAATTTTTTAGCAGTTTTCATAATTGCATTTACTTGTTCCTCAAATACTGTTTGCACTGCGGCTGCCAAATCACATTGTTCTTGCAATGTCGCCGGCTGATCTAAGTCCCAAAATTCTACACCACGATGAAAATTAGTGTTTAAATTTAAAATAGTACCAACATCGAAATAGCTTCTTATATAATCTATAAATCTTGCACTGTTACCTTGTTCAGCCATCTTCTGTAGTAGATACTCGTCTTTAATTGGAGTCAGCCCTACAAATTGTGTAAATGCCGAGTAAAACAATCCTAAACTATGTGGATAACTCCGACTCCATACTTTCTTTAATTTTCCAGATTTTCCATGCCAGATCGTGCCACACTCAAATTCACCAATCGCATCTAAAACTACAACAGCACACTCGTCGAACGAACTAGTATAGTATCCAGCAGCCGCATGACTAGCATGATGAGGAGTATAAGTAACAGGAGCATATTTGAATTGTGTTAAATGTCTTTTTGGTAAACTAGACATATCAAATGCTGTTTGATATTGTCCTGCATACAGTTGCCTTGCTTTCTTGAGCCAAGGGCGTTCGTACCAAAAAATACGATCAGGCGATCCATGACCTAGTGCAGTCACAGTTGTAGCACTTTCTAATTCATCTGAAGTACCGGTATAGTTACCCATAAGACAACCGTTTTTAAACACAGCAATACCGTGGCCGTGATTAAGAGCGTTTATTCCCCAGTAAATCATTTGTAGATAAATGGATCACGTTTGCGTAATTCTTCAAGTTTACGTTTAAAATTACGATGTTCTTGAAATTTACGCCAGGGGCTGGTTAAAAAATTAAGCAACTTTCTCATCTAAATGCAGGTCCTCTAATCCAAAACGATACAGTTTTTCTTACTCCATTAGTTACAGGAGTAACCCTATGTTGAGTATATGATGGTATTACTATCACACACCCCGGTTCATCAAATTCTTTAATATGTAACGGCTTATTTAAAAACAATTCAAAATGACCGCCTTGATATGATTCGGTTGAAATATTTGCTATAACTGTCAGCTTATAATCGTACAATTCATTTTTTATACTGTCCTTGTGCCAACTATATTCACCCTGTTCGCTGTCATGATACTGATTAAAGTTGACGCACTCAAACGGACTCATCTTGTAGATTTCAAAACCAAACATCTGCTGATTAACTAAGGCAACGGCATCTTCTAATTCTCCAAGATATTCCTGTGCATTTTTCCAAGCTACTAAATCAACTTGTGCTGTTTTAATTGTTCTTCCTGCCGGAGCATCATTCAATCCAATTTCTTTTTCCATAGCTAGTTTTTCAGCGATAGATTGACACTGATCTAAAGAATAAAAACTGGGTCGTGTAATATAATCAAGCTTCATGTAATTCTCTAAACCAAGATTTAGTTTTAAGTCTAATTTTTAAGGCGTTTGATTCTTTAGCAGAAATAATTAACCATAATGTTGCCAGCCTACCTAATTTAACCACGGCATCATTAACGTCCTTAATACCTTCTGGCCAATCAGGCATACTAACTGACCACCCGTATTCAATTGCTTGTTCTACGGTTATTTTGCCAGCTTCGTCTTTGTCCGGTACTAGTATAATTTCTTTTCCTAGTTGCTTTAATAGCCAGTTTTGACTATCTTTAATTTCAGCACCCAAGATCGCGCAGCCATCAATACTTATTGCATCAAATGGACCTTCACATACAATCGTGAATAGTCGATCATCATGTTGAGCATCGAGATTGAATACATATCCAGGTTGTTGTTCTGAAATATACTTTGGTTTAGCATCTCCTACAGCACGGGCAGTATATCCTACAATCGTATCGTTATAGGTAAACGGTATAATAAGTCTATTACTAAAACCAATTTTAGGAGTCCAATAAAAATCATAGTCTTCTAAATAGAGATTTCTACCTGCAAGATATTCTAGTACAGGTATAAGTTTTTCCGGAGCATGATCTAATAAATTGTTAATGCGTTCTGCACCTTCTGGTAATGCACGTAGATCAAATTTAGGTACAATACTACGGACTTCGATATTAGAAGTTTCATTAAGGCGCATGGCCTCTAACCCTAATTTATTAATGAGATCGTCTGGCATGTTAAGTTCGCGCATGAACTTGCGCATTTTTTGACTTAGTGTCCGACCAGGTTGCCAACTACATTTGAATCCACAATTAAAGCAATGATAACTAACAGCATCTCCGCCGTTAACAATAAATCCGCCACGTTGTCTTTTGTCGTCACAGCAGACAGCATTGAACGATATCCAACCGCTTGGAGTATGTTTACGCTTACCGGGTAAATGTGCTAGTAGTGTCTCTGAGATTAGGCTCATGCCTAATTATAACAGATTAATTTGAATAAATCAATAGCTAACAGTCACTGAATTAACCATTCCGAATGGAATAGTAGGATCTTGTTGACCACTGTATTGCCAAACATCTGGGTAAGTCCAACTTATTCGCATGTAGTTGTATTTTCCCACGGGCACACTCGAAAAATTGTGTGTTGTAGTTGTTGCTACACTTGTAGTAAAACTTTGAATTTTGGCTGCATTTTTAAAAGATTCTACACTTATGGTGCTGTCTTCAGTTGCTTCTACATAGATAGTGCCAATAAAATTTTCCAACGCAACAGCAAAATTCAAAGCAGTAGTCGGTACAGCTTCATAAAATTTGCACGGAATAGCACTGGTGTGATCAGTAACATTTCCCATGAAATTAATTTCGCCACTAAAGCGATCATATACTACACTACTTCTAGTTGTAGGTGTAGCACTTTCGACTATTTCTATCGTACCTACTGCACTAAATCTGCTGTCAGTATACAGTGGAATATTGTTACTATTGGTGTCTGTGGCAGTTACACTATAT
>Ga0164297_10002393_pt1 | contig 18621 bp, 17 predicted proteins | sample GEODES058metaG_FD_113539 | JGI IMG/M metagenome (GOLD analysis project Ga0164297, IMG submission 113539) | Dystrophic lake water microbial communities from Trout Bog Lake, Wisconsin, USA - GEODES058 metaG | ecosystem: Environmental > Aquatic > Freshwater > Lake | place: USA: Trout Bog Lake...
ACCCAGCACACCATTGGGCCGCATGCCGGCATAAAGGCCCAGCGGCACGCCGATGACGATCGACAGCAGCACCGCCGTGACCGCCAATTCCAACGTCGCCGGCATCCGTTCGGCGATCAGTTTCAGGGCCGGTTCGTTGAAGACGAAACTGCGACCCAGGTCACCATGCAGCGCGCCGGACAGAAAGACGAGGTATTGCCGCCACAAGGGCTGATCCAACCCCAGATCGGCAATGATCCGCGCCCGCTCCGCCTGATCCGCTTCCGGCGAAATCAGGATATCGACCGGATTGCCGATCACGTGCACACCCACGAAGACGATCACCGTCATCGCCAACACGACGAACGAGGCTTGGATCAGGCGCCGGATCAACCACGTGAGCATAGCGCGACTATAGCCACATGCGCGCGCCGTTCCATACCAGATAGACGGCCTCGCGCCGCATAACGGGATGGAACGGCCGGCGACTTCACGCTATCTGACGCGGTGATTGACCGCCGCGCCCCTCGGCGCCGTCCCAGCGCCACGGCACCGCACGATGCTCCGTGGCATCCGCCATGACCCCGACCAGCCCCTCGGCCTCCATGACACCACGCCCGCCCATCGTCTCCGATACCGTACGGCACATGATGCAACTCGGCGTCGAGGCCCATAATCGCGGCCGTCTCGCAGACGCCGCCGCGCTGTATCGTATCGTGCTGAGCAGGATGCCCGCCCATTACGATGCCTTGCGCCTGCTGGGCATGATCGCCGCCTCTCAGGGGCACGCCGAACAAGCCGTGGCATTGCTTGGCAAGGCTGCCGCGTTGCGACCCAACGACGCCGACGCCCACTGGCACCTTGGCAACGGGTTATTCGCGGCGCAGTGCTACGAAGACGCGGTGGCGCGCTATGATCAGGCCATCGCTCTGCGGCCCGACCATGCACCCGCCCATGTCAATCGTGGTGCTGCCTTGGAAAAATGCCACCGGCTGGATGATGCGCTGGCATGCTATGATCGCGCGATCGCCTGCGTGCCCGACAACGACCTGGCGCATTATAATCGCGGCTTCGTCCTGGAAAAACTGCGCCGCTTCGACGAGGCCGTAACCAGCTACGACCGCGCAATCGCGCTCAACCCCAGCAATGCCAATGCGTTTTTCAACCGAGGCGTCGCGCTCTACGCGCTCGACCGTTGCGAAGACGCGATAGAGAGCTATCAGCAAGCCATCGCTCTCAAGCCGGATTTTGTCGAAGCCTTATCCAATTGCGGCGTTGCGCTGTGCCGATACAACAGGTTTCACGATGCCATGGCGCGCTTCGATCAAGCGATCGCCATCGATCCCGCTTTTGCCGAAGCCCTCGCCAGTAAGGGTACGGCGTGCCTCGCCCTCGGTGATTTCACGGCTGGTTGGCAACTTCTGGAATGGCGCAAGAAGCTGGATCAGTCGCGTGGCGCACGGGTTTTCCCGTTTCCCGAATGCCTCGATGCGCAGGCAATGGCCAACAAGCGCGTCTTGATCCACTGGGAACAAGGCCTGGGTGATACCATCCAGTTTTGCCGATACGTCCCGATGGTGGCGGATCGTGCGGCAGAGGTGGCCTTCGCGGTGCCAGCCCCATTACGATCGCTGCTGTCGCAGGCGATGCCGGGCGTGCGTGTGATTGCAGACACCGAAATCACCGACGACTTCGACCTGCATTGCCAGTTGATGAGCCTGCCCCTGGCATTCGCCACGATGCTGCCGACGATCCCGGCGAAAACGCCCTACCTTACCGCCTGCCGCGACAAATCCGCCGCTTTCGCCCAGCGCCTAGGTCGCCATGACCGGCCCCGTGTCGGTCTGGTCTGGAATGGCGGGTTCCGCCCGGAAATGCCTGCGCTATGGGCTGTTAATCGACGGCGCAATATTGCCTTTTCCGACATAGCGAACCTGAACGTGCCAGGGATCGACTTTTTCAGCTTACAGAAAGGCGAACCCGCCGAGAGCGCGCTGGTAACCGAAAAGCCGCGCTTCTGGCCCAGCGACAATTTCCATGATCTCACAGCGGATTTGCACGATTTTTCCGACACCGCCGCCTTGATCGACACTCTGGACCTTGTCATCAGCGTCGATACCGCCACCGCGCATCTGGCGGGTGCGATGGGCAAGCCGGTCTGGATTCTGAACCGCTTCGACGCCTGCTGGCGATGGTTGATCGACCGCACCAACAGCCCCTGGTACCCCACCGCTCGGCTTTTTCGCCAAGCCGAGCCTGGGGCTTGGCAGGTGGTTTTGCGGGAGGTCAGAGGGGAATTGCTGGGCTATTTCGCGGACCGCTTGTCTTAGTCCGACAAGCCGCGGTCCCATGAGCCCGCGCATCGCACCGCCGGCCGCGATGCGCGGGGCAAGATCGCCTAAGGCGCCGGACGGACAGACATGGCGTGCGTTTCCTCATCGACGCGCGGCTCATAGACCAAGCCTTTCTTCGTGGCCCAAATATTCTTCTGCAGGTGCAGCATAATGACGGGGACATCCTCCATCGCCCGTCGCGTAGCGTCCTGGATCACGGCCTCTCGCGCCGCGTCGTCCATCGTCGACAATGCCTTGTCGATCAACGCATCCACCGCCGGATTGCTATAGCGCCCGCGGTTGGCGGACCCCATGCCGCGATCGGGGTTCCAGGTTGCGATCTGGGCGCGGAGCGGATTGGTGCCCTCGGCCGTGCTGGTGCCCCACCCCATCAGAAAGACCGAGAACTCCTGCTTGCCAGCGCGTCCGACGAAAGTGTTCCAGGGCATTGCCTCGATCGTCGTCTGCACGCCGATGCGCTGCCACATCTGCCCAACAGCCTGGATGATGCGGGCATCATTGACGTAGCGATCATTCGGGCCGTGCAGTGTCAGGCGAAGGCCTTTCGGATAGCCAGCCTCGGCCAGCAACGCTTTGGCACGTGCCGGATCGAAGCCGGCGGGCTTCAGGTCCGGCGTATAACTATAGGTGCCGGGGGATAGATATTGCGCGGTCGGCACGGCCGCGTTCTCCATCACCCGTTCGACGATGGCCTGGCGGTTGATGGCGATGTTCAGTGCCTGCCGCACCCGGTGGTCACGCAGTGGATTGGTGGCCAACGCCTCGCCATCCGGTCCCGTGACAAATGGCGTCGCGCCGGCGCGCGAATGATCGAACCACAAATAGATGGCGCGATTACCGACGATTTCCGCCAGCGTGACTTTCGGTTCCGTGCGCATCTTCGGTAGATCGGATGGTGGCACGAACTCGATAATATCCGTATCGCCGGCCAGCAGAGAAGCCGATCGGCTGGCGTCATTGGGAATGATACGGTAGGTGACGTGGCGCCAGTGCGGCTTTGCACCCCAATAGGTTTCATTGCGCTCCAGTTCGATCCGATCGCCCGGACGATAGGTCAGGAAACGATAAGCGCCCGTTCCGATCGCATTCTTGCCGCTGTTGAAATCCTCGGTCGCCGGGTCGGGTCCAAGCGTGTGCGGAATGACGAAGACCTGCGATAGGTCCGAGGGCAGCAACGGATAGGCCTCGGCCGTCTTCAGCCGGATCGTATGATCGTCGACGATTTCGGTATCTGTTACGGCTTTCGTGTAGACACCGAACGATGCCGGGCTGTTCTTCACGCGCGGCACGCGGGCGATGGTATATGCGACATCCTGCGCGGTGAACGGCGTGCCGTCATGAAAAGCCGTCTCGCGCAGTTTGAACTCCCAGGTCTTATCATCGATCAGCCGCCAGGATACGGCCAGGCCGGGAGTCATGTGCCCAGCCGCGTCACGCTCCACCAGACGCTCATAGATATGGCTGTCGAGGGATTCATTGGGCGTCAGCGTATGATAATGCGGATCGATGCTGGTTACCGGCGCGGACGAGGCGATGGACAGTGTTTGGGCGGTCGCCGGCAGCGCCGTGCCGAGGCAGAACCCCAGGCAGATGGGCGCGATCAGGGTGGCGGCAGACGAGCGCGTCATGGTCGATGTCTCCTGGGGCGTTCGGGGGAGCATAGCCTTTGGGCGCGGAAATCCGCTAGTGAGGCGGCATGCTGGATGACCCCTTCACCTGGTGCGGCATCGCCGGCGCCGGCTGCTTCATTTTTAGCTACTTTGCCACCTTGCAGGGCTGGCTGGCGCCCGCGGGCTGGCGCTATCCGGCGGTGAACCTTCTGGGGGCGTCGCTGGTCCTGACCTCATTGGTTTACGCCTGGAATACGCCATCGGTGGTGCTGGAGTGTTTTTGGGGCGCGATCAGCATTTACGGGCTGATACGGGCGCTGCGGCGCGGAATGGGGGCGTAAGGCGCCGCGGCCAGAAGCGGGAGACGGTGCCCCCTGGACGACCGATCGGCGGCATGGCGCGCCCCGGCTTGGTGCGCCCGTGGCCCCGGTGCGCCCGCAGCCTGGCGCGCCCGTGACCTAGTGCGCCCACGGCTTGGTGCACAGGTGACCGCAGGCCGCATTCGCTCGGCCCCACCACATGTTGACCGGCGGCGCGGGTTGGACGTGTGGGCCGCGTGCCAATACGATGGCGCCGTGCCAACCGATGGAGGATTCAACCATGGCGCTTTATGAAATGCGCACCTACACACTATACGTCGGCAAGATGGGCGAAGCGGTAAAGCTTTATCAGCAGTTCGGCTTTCCCGCGTTGCAGAAGGGCGGCCACGACAAGCATCTGGTCGGCTATTTCCAGGCCGATACCGGCACGATCAACCAGTTGGTGCATCTATGGAAGTTCGAGGATGACGCCGATCGTCGCGCCCACTGGGCGTCGGTCTTTGCCAATAGCGATTTCGTCGACGGTTTTGCAGCTAAGTTCCGCCCGCTGGTGATGTCGCAGGAAGTCAAATTACTGACCGCCGCCCCCTGGGGTCCGCATCCTTAATAGCGCCGAGTGAGGCCGTGGATAGCGGCACTGAACTGGCTATCCACGGCATGCCCCCTGTGCGGCCATGATCGACTGATCGCGCGGCGCTGGCGGCGATACGGGCGCATCGGCATGATGCATCGCCGATGGCTGGCGCCGGGTGCCGATCAACGCCCGTTACTGGCACGCCAAGCGGCGAATAATGCCAGATTTGCCTCATCCGTCGGCGGATAGAGGCCAAAAATCGTGTGTCCGGCGCGAACGCGTTCGGTGACGAAGTCCTCATAGGCCGTCATCTCCGTCGCCTCGGCAGCGATCTCGTCGGCCAGATGCGCCGGGATCACGATCACGCCGTCCTGGTCGCCGACCAGCACGTCACCCGGAAACACCGGTGCATCGCCACAGCCGATCGGCACGTTGACATCGATCGCCTGATGCAGCGTCAGATTGGTCGGCGCGGAGGGGCGGTGGTGGAACGCGGGTATGTCCAGCATCGCGATCTCGGCCGAATCGCGGAACCCGCCATCGGTCACGACGCCGGCCACGCCGCGCTGCATCAGGCGCGTGACCAAAATCCCCCCGGCCGAGGCAGCGCGCGCATCCTTGCGGCTATCCATCACCAGCACCGCACCCGGCGGACATTCCTCCACCGCCTTGCGCTGCGGATGGGACCAGTCGCGGAACACCGCAAGCGTGTTCAAATCCTCGCGCGCTGGCATGTAACGCAGCGTGTAGGCTTCACCGACCATCGATTCGGTCATGGGGCGCAGCGGACGAACATCCTGGATCATCTGCGTGCGAAAACCGCGCTTGAACAGGGCGGTTGCCAGCGTCGCGGTGCTGACCAGCGTCAATTTGGCGCGTGTTGCGGGACTTAGTGGCATCGATTGTGGCTCCTTGGACGGGATGGCGCCGTTATAGCGGCGGATTTTTCTGTCGTATGCCGATTTACGCGGGTGCCGGATGGGACGGATTGCGCTAAAGCCGCGCCGTGGCGTGTCATGGTGGGCTTGGACCATAACCTGCCCAGGGAATGGAGCGGCTGACGGGGCGGCGAACGGGGCGACGAACGGGGCGGCGAGCATGTCAGCGGATAGGGCAACGGACGGGGCCCAGGGAATGACCCGGCTTGTATAGGTCAGCCGGTATGGGCCAGCGGAAGATAGGATAGAATCGATGGGTTTCAATTGCGGTATCGTCGGCTTGCCAAACGTCGGCAAATCCACCCTTTTCAATGCCTTGACCGCCACCGCCGCGGCCCAGGCCGCGAATTATCCATTCTGCACGATCGAACCGAATGTCGGCCGCGTCGCCGTTCCGGACCCACGCCTGACGGTGCTGTCGGATATCGGCAAGTCGCAGAAAATCGTGCCGACCAGCCTGGAATTCGTCGATATCGCCGGCCTGGTGCGCGGCGCCTCCAAAGGTGAAGGCCTGGGCAACCAATTTCTCGCCAATATCCGTGAAGTGGACGCGATCATCCACGTGCTGCGCTGCTTCGAGGACCCCGACATCACCCATGTCGAAGGCTCCATCGATCCGCTACGCGATATCGAGGTCGTGGAAACGGAACTGATGCTGTCCGATCTCGAGAGCCTGGAAAAGCGGCTCGTGACCGCACAAAAACGCGCCCGCGGCGGCGATAAGGAAAGCATCGCCGCCGTCGCGGTCATGGAACCGCTGGTCGCGGCGCTGCAAGACGGCAAACCCGCCCGCACCGCAATCCCCGCCGGCGAGGACGAGGCAGTGCGACGCCTGCAACTGCTGACATCCAAACCCGTGCTCTATGTCTGCAATGTCGAGGAAGCCTCAGCCGCAACCGGCAACGCCTTTGCCCAGCGCGTCGCCGACTGGGCAAAAACCCAGGGCGCGCCCACCATCATCGTCTCCGCCGCGATCGAGGCGGAAGTCTCCCAACTCCCCGAGCCTGATCGCACGGACTACCTCGAGACCCTCGGCCTTTCCCAAAGCGGCCTCGATAAAGTGATCCGTGCCGGCTACGATCTGCTTGGCCTGCTGACCTATTTCACCTGCGGACCGAAAGAAACCCGCGCCTGGACGATCGTCGAGAATACCAAAGCGCCGCAAGCCGCCGCCGTGATCCACAAAGACTTCGAGCGCGGTTTCATCGCCTGCGAAACCATCGCCTATGACGATTACGTCGCCTACCGTGGTGAGCAGGGGGCGAAAGAGGCCGGCAAGATGCGCATCGAAGGCAAGAACTACACCGTCAAGGACGGCGACGTCCTACTGTTTCGCTTCAACGTCTAACGGGCTGAACCGAGCGAAGCCATCGGCGCGGAAGCTGGTACGGGGGCGGTTACCACACGAGGCGACGGCGGGTGCACCGACCCGTGACCCCAAGCGGGAACCTATTGGCAATCCCAGGGGGCGATCACATCGGCGATCCCAGGGGAGATCCCGGGGACGACTCCACTGGCAGCCTCGCACCCCGGCGTTAAATCGCCGGCCGACGCTTGCGCGTGCCCAATGCCGTCTCCAGCGCATGACCGACCTGCAGCACCAGCGCATCCTCGAACGGTCGCCCACCGATCTGCAGCGACAACGGCAATCCCGTCTGACTGAACCCGTTGCAGATCGACAGCGCCGGAGTGCCCGTTACATTGAACGCGCGATTGAAGAAGGGTTGGAACCGCGACGCCATCGAATCCTCACCGATCGGACGCGCCGGGCAGCGCGCGGTGGGAAAGACCAGGACGTCCACCACCTTCATCACCTCCGCCACACCGGCGATCAATTCCGTTCGCTTGCGCTGGGCATTGATGTAATCCGCCGCCGACACAAACGCCCCGGCCATCAGACGGTGCCGCCCATAGGTGCCATATTTCTCGGGCGTGGCACGAAGCCAGTGCTGATGCACGGCAAAAGACTCACTGCGCGAGATCAACGACGCCGTGTCGGCGTAGACCGAAAACGGTTGCAGTTTTACATCACTGACCACGGCACCCATGTCGCGCAGCACCGCCAAACTGGTCTCGACGGCGACGATCGTTTCCGGATCGGTCACCAAATCGGTCTCGAAGAAGTGCCGCACCACGCCGACGCGGATCCCGGCGATGCTCTGGCCGATGGCGGCGCTATAGTCCGGCACCGCCACGTTCGCGCTGCCGGCATCCTGCGGATCATGCGCGGCCAGCACGTGCAGCATCAGCGCGCAATCCTCGGCCGTCCAACACATGGGCCCGGCATGATCCAAGGAGAATGACAGCGGCAAAATCCCCCGCCGCGACAACAGCCCATAGGTCGGCTTATGGCCGGCAATGCCGCACCAAGCCGCCGGCCCACGGATAGAGCCGCCGGTATCGCTGCCCATCGCCCCCAGGCACATGCCGGCAGCCACAGCCACGGCTGAACCGGAGGACGAACCGGACGGGTCAAGCGTTGGGTCCCAGGGGTTGCGCGCCGGCGGCCACGGCAGATCGAACGAGGTGCCGCCGATCGCGAACTCCCATGTCGCCAGTTTGCCGGTGATCACCGCACCGGCCTCCCGCAGCCGCGCGACGGTGAAGGCATCCTGCTCCGGCACATGGTCGGCAAACAGGGCGGAATGGCCGGTCGTGCGAATACCGGCGGTATTGTAGATGTCCTTCAGTCCGATCGGGATCCCGTGCAAGGGTCCTTTCCATGCACCCGCGGCAATGTCCGCCTCGGCGCGGACCGCGTCCGCCATGGCCTGGTCTTCCAGCAGCAGAAGATAAGCATCCAGCGTGTCATCGATCGCGTGCGTGCGATCGAGCACGGCGCGGGTCAATTCGACGGGCGACAATTTTTTGTCTCTGATCAACGCGGATGCCTCCGCGATGGTCAGGTAATGCAGATCCGACATACACGTGCCTTCGGTTTACGGACGTCTGCGATTTGATACGCAAAACCGATGCCAGTCGGAAAAACCGACCCCGCCCCATGCCGCCACCGCGGCCGGGATAAGGTCGGGACGCGCCGCCACAGCCCGCAACGCCATCGACCACGCGCACAGTATTGCGTCACGCGCCATGTCGTCCGATGGTCACGTCCTGGATAGACAGCGGCCATGTCGCAGGGAGACAGCTATGAAATTCGGCGCCTCGATGTTCTTCACCGATTATTCGATCGGCCCGGCCGAGATGGCGCGCGCGATGGAAGAGCGCGGATTCGACACGCTCTGGGGGCCGGAACACTCGCATATCCCGCTCAGCCGCAAGACGCCGTTTCCCCTCGGGCCAGAGCTCCCGAAACGCTACTATGACGTCATGGACCCCTTCGTAACCCTCGCGGTCGCGGCGGCGGCGACCAAGACACTGCGGGTCGGCACCGGCGTCTGCCTGGTGGCGCAGCGCGATCCGATCCAATTGGCGAAATCGGTGGCCTCGATCGACCAGATTTCCGGCGGACGCTTCCTGTTCGGCATCGGCAACGGCTGGAACCAGGATGAGATGGAGAACCACGGCACCGTCTTCGCATCCCGCCATAAGCTGGCGCGTGAGCGGATCGAGGCAATGAAGGCAATCTGGACCCAGGACGCCGCCGAATATCACGGCGAGTTCGTGAATTTCGATCCGGTCGCCACCTGGCCGAAGCCGGTGCAGAAGCCACACCCGCCGATCCTGGTCGGCGGCGCCTTCCCCTATTCGGCGCGTCGCGCGATCCGCTATGCCGATGGCTGGATGCCGCAGGTCACCACATCCGACAAAACGCCGCTGTCGGAACTGATCCCGCGCTTCCGCCAGATGGCCAGCGAAGCGGGCCGGGACCCGGACGCCCTTCGCATCATCATCGGCGCCCAGCCACCCGACCTCGCACTCATCGAAAGCTATGCCAAGCTCGGCGTCGATATGGTCTATCCCAGCCTGCCCTCGGAAAAGGCCGACACGATCCTGCCGATCCTGGACCAATGGGCGGCGTTGGCCAGCAGGTTCTAACCCGTGATCGCCGGAGGTGGGCATCACACGAAGGCGTGAATCACGCGCCCACACCCGCCTGTCGGATCAGGTATACGCAGCCTCCAGCATGCGGCGGATATTATCATCGTCAGGCTCATCGGCCGGGGGCGGCGGCGGCGGTTCGGCGGCGCTTTCCGGCACCGCCGGCAGATCGGCCGACCGCCCGCCTCGCCCCCGGCGACCCAAGCGGGGCCCCCGCGGCGATGAACTCGGGCCAAGCGAACCAAGAGAGCGTTTCTTCGGAGGCTGCATGACGGCAAGCCTTGCGCACGCCGAACCAGCGCGCAAGTGTGGTGATGCGCGCATTCGCCAACAGGAGATCAGATGGACCACGCCCTGCACGAAACCCTGACCACATGGCGTCGCCATTTGCACGAAAACCCGGAACTGACGCTGCACGAGGCCAAAACCAGCGCCTTCGTGCAGGCGAAGCTTCAGGAACTGGGCATCCCCTTCGTCGCCGGCATCGGCGGCCATGGCGTGGTCGCCACGCTCAGTCGCGGCCACTCCAACCGATCGGTCGGCTTGCGCGCCGACATGGATGCCTTGCCGATCGAGGAAGCCTCCGGCGTGCCGCACGCCTCGCGCAATCCCGGCGTCATGCACGCCTGCGGCCATGACGGGCACACGGTGTCCCTGCTGGGGGCCGCGGCGATGCTGGCGGACGATCCATCCTGGTCGGGCACGGTGCAGTTCATCTTCCAGCCGGCCGAAGAAGGCGGCGGCGGCGCCCTGAAAATGATCGCCGACGGGCTGTTCGACCGCTTCCCGATGGAGCGCGTCTTCGCCTATCACAACTGGCCGGGGTTGGAGGCTGGCACCGTCGCCGTGCATGACGGCCCGGTGATGGCCGCGGGCAACCGGCTTTTCTTCACCATCACCGGCCATTCCGGCCATGCCGCGCTGCCGCACCTGACAAAAGACCCGATGGTCGCCGCGGCCCATCTGCTGCTGGCACTGCAAACCGTGGTATCCCGCAGCGTCGATCCGCTGCAGGCGGCGGTGGTGACGATCGGCGCGATCGAAGCCGGGTCGGCCGCCAATCAGATCCCCGATACGGCGACACTGCGTGGCACCATGCGCTGCCTGAGCGAGGCTGTGCGCGAGGACATGCACACGACCATCCGCCGCATCGCCGCCGGCGTGGCGCAAACCTTTGGCGTCAGCATCGACGTGCAGATCCCGCCTGGCATCCCGGTCACCGGCAACGCCCCGACCGAACGCGACCTGGCAATCGCCGCGGTCAAGGCGGCCTCGCTCAGCATCCGGCGCGATATCCCACCGGCGATGACCGGGGAGGATTTCTCCTGGTTTCTGCGTGAACGGCCCGGTGCCTTCGTCTGGATCGGCAACGGTCCGGCGCATAACGGGCGCGAATTGCACAATGCCAATTATGATTTCAATGACGCGATCCTACCCGCCGCCTCCGGCTTCATGGCATCGGTCGCCAAGCAGGCGCTGGGGCACGGCGCTTAGACGGCACCGGGAAACCGCGGAATCGCCCCTCGCCGCTTGCCGGCAACCATACGACACCCAACATGCACCTACCTGACGACAGGAGCATCCGGCATTGACCAACATCCCAGCAACCCATCTCGACCTGCTGACTGAAAAGAAGGCATTGGCACATCTGGCAACCATCCAGCCCGACGGTTCACCGCAGGTCACGCCGGTGTGGTTCGACTACACCAACGGCGTCTTACGCGTGAACACGGCGAAGGGCCGAGTGAAGGCGCGCAATCTGAAGATCGGCGCGCCCGTGGCACTGTCGATCGTCGATCCGGACAATGCCTACCGCTACATCCAGGTGCGCGGCGCGGTCACCAAGGAAAGCGTCGACGGCGCGGTGGCCCATATCGACAGCCTCGCCAAGACGTATCTCGGCAAGGATGTCTATCCCTGGCACAACGATAAAGACGTGCGTGTGATGTATGAAATCACGCCAAGCGCCACCCAGACGATGGGCTAGCGCGCACCCGCATCCGCACCCCTTGGAGGGTGGCGCCCTTCGTCAGCCCGCGACCGAGGCGTCGATGCGCGCAACCACATCCGCCGGCAGCGGCCCAGCCGCTGCCGCTGCGATGCAGCCGGCCAGTTCAGCGCGGTTCTTCACACCCAGCACCAGCGTGTCGATATCCAGACCCAGCGCATAACGATGCGCGACAATGGCCGGATCCTCGCCGATCTCGGCACAAAGCGCGCGGAACCCGGCAGCCTTGTGATAGTCCAGCACCTCCGGATGGTCGGCCGGCAAATCGCGGTCGATCGCGGCCGTCAACGCGCCGGCCTGCACCGCACGGATACCCATGATGCCAACACCATTGGCCCGCGCCATGGCCATCACCGCGCGCGGCTTGGTCGGGCCAGGATAAAATTTCAGCCCACCCGGGCTATCCAACAGGTTGGCGATGCACTGCACCGCCGCCGGTTTCGGGCCTTCCTGCAAGATCTCGATAATCGCGTCCGGATGGCCGATCCCGGTTACGCCCCAAGCGGCGATCAGCCCTTCTTGCTTCAGCGCCTCCATCGCGTCGCGCACGTGCGAGCGATAGAGCGACAACGGCGTCAGGCGGCTGACATCCGGGGCGTTCCACATCACGTGCCCATCGGGGGCGATGTTGGAATGCAGAAAGAAAATATCCAGCCTATCACGCCGCAGCAGGCGCAGGCTGGTTTCGATCGATTGGCGAAAAATCGACAGCACCTGATCGGCGGGCGGGTTTCCCAGATTGCATTTGCTGGTGATGTAAACCCCCTCCGGCACGCGGCCACCAAAGGCTTCACCGACCACCTGCTCCGCCTTGCCGTCACCGTAGCGCGGCGCGAGGTCCAGCAGATTGATACCCGCCTTGACCGCGTCGTGAACGGCGGCAACGCATTCATCAAACGTCGTCTGCCCCCACAACATCCCCAGCCCACCGCCGCCAAGGGTCAGTGTCGTAACGGGAAACAGCGAGCCGAATGCGTGCTTTTGCATAAACGATAACCTCCGGGTGTTGACCCCATCGTAGCACCGTGACGGGCGAAGCCAACACGGCATGACCGGCATCGCAAGCGTCTACGAGACCCGGCGGATCACGACGCCGCGAAACGGCGCAAAACCCGCATCAGCGGGCGCTGGCATAGGGCAACTGGCACGGGGCACTAGCACAGCACGGAGGGAGCAGACGCGCGGTCATTGCACGCGCCGGCGGAAACCGCGGACTAGCGCGCCACCACGCGCAACCCGCGCCGGCGGACGCGCGGCGAGGCTTCCGCCGGCAGCGCCAACGGCAACTGATCACGGGCGCCATGACCGACCGTATCGGCTTCTTCGATCTCCGCATCCGGCAGGTCATGCCGGCCAAGATAATTCACGGCCAGATGGCGGAACGCGTAATCCAACAAGGATGTCGCCGCCGGCACCGCCGGATCACCCTCCACCGTGCCGGCAGGCCCGAAGCGGGTGAACACGAACGCCTCGACAAAGCGCTCCAGCGGCACGCCGTGCTGCAGCCCAAGGCTGACCGCCTGGGCGAAATTGTCCATCAGCCCGCGGAACGCCGCGCCTTCCTTCTGGAGGGCGATAAAAATCTCCCCCAGCGTACCGTCGTCATATTCGCCGGTGCGCAAGAACATCTTATGCCCACCGACCGAGGCTTTCTGCGTATAGCCACCCCGCCGTCCCGGCAGATCGCGGCGCGGCGTCGCGGCGGCCTGCACCGTCAACGGCATCGGCCGCGGCGGCATGGCATGCACGAAGGGGGCAATCGCGTCATGCATCGCCGCATGCGCCTCCAGCCCATACAGCGGGATGGGGTTGCCGCCCGACAGCGCCGCGGCCAAGGCCTCTTCAGCGGTCACACCGCTCACCGCCAACCAAGCGCGCGCCGCCCGGGTCAAACCGCCCCCCAGTCCGACAGCGGCGAAAGCCGGCGCGATATTACCCGTTTCCACGCCAAGCAGCGCCTCGGCCAAACCGGGGCGCTGAAGCGCGGTGGTGGCGCGATGACGCATCCCGTCCACCGCAGCGGCAGCCTCGCGGGCAGCGCGGGCCGCCTCGGCGAGGCCACGCACCGGCGTCTGCGCCGGCGGCACCGGCCAGGCAAAATCGGCCGAACGCATCGGCCCGCCGAGACGCCCGATCTGGGCCGAGGCCAGATCGGCGCGCGCCCGCAGGATCGCGGCCAGGCAGCGGGCGGTATCCCGCGCCGCCTCCGACGCGTAATCGAGGCCCAAAGCCGCCAGCAGCCCTGCCAGGTCGGCGATGCCGATATCGACATCGCGGCTGCGCGGCGCGGCGAGGCTCAGCGCGATCACCGCCGTCTCCACCGCCTCCGCGAAATCGGCAACATCGAACTGCCCATCGCTATCGAGGAACGCCGGCAAATTCAGCACGAACCCGGGCGCATCAGCGGCATCACCCGCCCACACCGCATCCACCGGCGCGGCGCGGCGCAGCAGCAGCAGCCGGTGCAAGCGCTCCGCCATCGGCATATCGAGGCCCGCGGCGTAAGCGGCATTGGCGATCGGCGCAATCCACGCCTCGGCCGCAGCCGTCAACGTCACCGGCCCGGTTCCGGGCACCAAGCCGGCCAGCGCGGCGGCGGCCGAGTCGTCCCAACTGACCGGCAGCGTGACGACGCGCGCAGCGCTGTCCGGGTCCGGCGCGGCCTCGGTCCGCCGCATGCGGACACCATGCCAGATACGATGAGGGGCAGCTCGGCGCGGGGGATGACGGTCAGCTCTCATAGACGCGATTGTAATCAGGCTCCGGCCGACTCAACAGCTTATTTTGCGGTCCAAAACGCCATTAACCACAAAATCTTGGGGATAACTGTGCGAACGCCTTGAAACGGGCCGCGGACGGCGAGTCGGTGCCATTTCGCGTTGTACGGGTGGACCAATGCGCCGCTTCTGCGTATATGGAGCGCATGTTTATCTCCACCTGGCTATTCACCGCGCTCAAGGGCCGCAAGGTCGGCTCGGATGCGTCCGGCAACCGCTATTTCACGGAGCGAGGGCCGTCCGGCGGTCGCACGCGGGCGCGTCGTTGGGTGATCTATCAGGGCACGCCAGACGCATCGAAAGTGCCGCCCGAGTGGCACGCATGGCTGCATTACACGGTGGATGAGCCGCTACCCGACACGGGCCGTAAGCCGTGGCAAAAGCCGCATCGTGCGAACGCAACCGGCACGCCCGCCAGCTATCGTCCGCCGGGGCACGACTATCAGGGCGGCCAACGCGCCCACGCAACGGGCGATTACGAAGCCTGGACCCCAGGCTAGCGTCGCATGGGCCGTCACGGCATCGCGGAGGTTCTGGCAGGGGCGCTCGTCCTGCTGGTAGCCGTTGGCTTCATGGGCTATGCGATCGCCCATTCCGGCCGTAGCGCAAGCAGCGGCTACACACTGTTTGCGCGGTTCGACCATATCGACGGTCTGTCGGTCGGTAATGACGTCCGCATCGCGGGCGTGAAAGTCGGCACCGTGACCGATGCGCGGATCGACCCGAAAAGCTTTTCCGCCGTCGTGGCGCTGACGGTTCGCGACGATCTGAAACTGCCGAAAGACAGTTCCGCCGAGATCAACAGCGAGAGCCTGTTGGGCGGCAAATACATCAACATCTCGCCCGGCGGCGATGACGCGGATCTGAAGCCCGGGCAGATGATGACGATCACCCAGTCAGCCATCAGCCTAGAGCAGTTGCTGGGTAAGTTCATCTTCAGCGTGACCAGCCTGAACAGCGCCAAGGATAAGCAAGGCGCCGAACCAGGCGCCGATGGCGCGCCGGCCCTCGGCGCCCCTCAGGCAGCGCCCGCGAGATGAGAAAACGGCCGTGATCCCCCCGCCGCCGACGAACTGGCCCGGTCTGGACGGCAACGCCGTGGGCTGCCGGGAAAAGCTGAAAGTGCTGACCGAGAATTACCAAGAGGTCGCGCAAGTGCTGCAGGATGCCTTCGAAGACGCGATCCTGATGGGGGTCGATGAAGCCGCCCTGCGCCAGATCTTGCAGGATGTCGTCGCCGGCCTCGTCTCGCCCAAACGAGCCAGATGACGATGTTCGCCGGCATAAGCCGCACCTGCGTCGCTGCCGGGCTTGGGATGGTTTTGCTGCCCTTGACGGCGATGGCGCAACTGCCGCTGACGCCGCCGCCGCAACCCGTCGATCCGCTAGCCGCGCAACATGTGCTGCGTCCGCCGTCCGGTTACCCCGGCAGCAGTGCCGGGCAAGCATCGCCGCCGAGCTATGGCGGCGGCAATGGGGTGGGCGTGAATGGCGCGAGCGTGAATGGCGCGGGCGTGAATGGAGCTAGCGTGAATGGCGCGGCGGCTAGCTCGGTTGCCGGGGCGTCGGGTGGTGCCCCCATCAGTCTGGTTCCGATGCCGCAGCCGATAACACAGCAACCGGTATCGCCATTACCCGGCACGTCGCAACCGGCCATGGCACAGCCCGCCGCACCGCCGCCCGCCGCGTTGCAAAGCGGGGCCATGCAGAATGGCATGCCGCCAATGGGCGCAGCCCAGACTGGCTTTTCGCAGACTGGCGTTACACCCACGGGGGTTACGCCACCTGGGGTTACGCCATCTGGGGTTACGCCGCCTGGGCTCACGCAAACTGGCACGGGGCAAGGGCGCATTGCGCCACCATGGCAGGAAGGGGCGGTCAGCGGGGCTGCCAATCCGTCAACACCCGCGGCCACAGCCGGGGGCACATCCGGGGGCGCGTCCGCCACGCCGGTGCCGCCATCGCAACTCGCACCGGGTTTTCCCAATGTCTGGCTCCCGGCCGAGACCGCTAAAATTCAGGCGTTGGACAAGGTCAACGCCATCGCGTCGATCCTGACCGTTAAGGTCGGGCAGGCGGTGACGTTCGGCTCATTGACCATCACCGTGAAGGCCTGCGTCTTCCGCCCCAAGGATCAGCCCGCCGACTCGGCCGCCTATGTCGATGTGACCGACAGCACCCCCGATAGCGACCGCTTCAACGGCTGGCTGCTACAGAACGAGCCCGCCGTGTCCATCATGCAGAACCCGATCTACGACCTGCGTGTCGCGGGCTGCGCCTGATGCGCGATCCGCTGCCCGCCTTGGCCCAGACAGCGCTGTTCCTGGACATGGACGGCACCCTGATCGATCTCGCGCCGACACCGGATTCCGTCATCGTGCCCCCCGGGCTGCCAGGCACGATCGCCAATTTGCGCAACCGCCTGGGCGGCGCGCTGGCCATCGTCACCGGCCGACCGATCGACGCCGTGGATACCCTGCTGCCCGGCGCGGCCGGCGCCATCGCCGGAGAGCATGGTGCCGCGCTACGACGCACCCCGGCCGGCGCGATCGAACGGCCGAATTTACCCATACCGCCGGACGCTTGGTATGAAAAAGCCGAGCGGTTGGCTTGTGACTTTCCTGGCGCGATCATGGAGCGCAAGGCACACGGCTTGGGCCTGCATTTTCGTCTCGCGCCCGAGGCCGGCGACACGTTCCGCTCGGCCTTGACCGACATGATCGCCGATGCGCCGGCATTTCACCTCATGCCCGCGCATATGTTGTGGGAAATACGGCCAACAGGGGCCGACAAAGGCGGCGCGGTCTCGGCACTGATGGCGATGGCGCCCTTCGCCGGCCGGCTGCCGGTGTTCATCGGCGATGACGTGACCGATGAAGACGGTATGCGGGCCGCGCGGGAACTGGGTGGCGCTGGTTACCGGGTGGACAAGGTGTTCGGCGACCCATCGGGTGTGCGGGATTGGCTCCGCCGCTCCGCCGAGGAAGGCGCCTGGGCAACGCTGCCGTAGCCGCGGCACATCTGCATTTGCGTTCCGCCGTTGGCATCATCCGCAGCAGCGCAGCACGGCTGCTGCATGGCTGCGCATGGCGCACCGATGGCCGCTTGCACAGCCGGATGCATCCACAGGCGGCAGACGTGGCCGTTCGCCGCTCGTCGACCCCATGGGGTATCCCCCATCGGACATCCCCATCGTAGATCCCCATCGTAGATTCCCCTTGGCAGATCCCCCTTTGGCCGCCCCCCTTTGGCAGCCCCCGCTAGGCTGCCCGCATCGACCTATCCTTCAGCAGCCCCCTGGCCGTATATTTTCCGCTACGGCGCCGGCGCGGTGCTGAACCGTCACTTCACCATCCGCTCGGACATCACTTCGCGATAAGGACGAACCTATGGCGTTGCGCGACTACCAGGCTCTGACCTTCGACTGCTACGGCACGCTGATCGACTGGGAGAGTGGGATCTACACCGCATTGCGCCCGCTGCTGACCCGTGCCGGTCAGGACCTTTCCAAGGATGCCGCGCTGGGGGTGTTCGCGACGCATGAAGTCGCCCAGCAAGCCGCCACCCCGGATATGACCTATGCCGCTCTGCTCGCCGTGGTGCACGCGCGCCTGGCAACGGCCTGGGGCGTGACACCAGACGCGGCCGAGGATGCACGCTTCGGTGGCTCCATCGGTGACTGGCCGGCCTTCCCGGACACGGCGGAGGCCCTGCGCTACCTGAAACAGCATTTCAAGCTGGTGATCCTATCCAATGTGGACCGCGACAGCTTCGCTGCGTCGAACAAGCGGCTGGGCGTGACCTTCGATGCCATCTACACGGCGCAGGACATCGGCTCCTACAAACCGGACCGGCGGAATTTCGACTATCTGCTTGCGCGCCTGGCGGAGCAGGGGATCGAGAAGGCGGCGATCCTGCACGTGGCGCAGAGCCTGTTTCACGATCATGTGCCGGCCAATACGGTCGGCCTGGCGTCGGCATGGATCGACCGGCGGCATGACCAGCAGGGCTGGGGCGCGACGGCGCCGGTTCACGGCGATGTGCGATACGATTACCGGTTCC
>Ga0164297_10002394_pt1 | contig 18619 bp, 17 predicted proteins | sample GEODES058metaG_FD_113539 | JGI IMG/M metagenome (GOLD analysis project Ga0164297, IMG submission 113539) | Dystrophic lake water microbial communities from Trout Bog Lake, Wisconsin, USA - GEODES058 metaG | ecosystem: Environmental > Aquatic > Freshwater > Lake | place: USA: Trout Bog Lake...
GCTCGGCACATTGAATAACATGCAGATTGGTAATACTCAACCATCTAGTGGCGCATTTACTTCAGTAACTGCTAATAGTGCATCAACTATTACAGCATCAACTGCATCAACTGGAACAGGTTCTGGTGCATTGGTTATTACTGGTGGTTTAGGTGTCGGCGGCGCAACATACGGAGCATGTATTTACGATAATAGCAGTCGTGTTCTTACAAGCGTAACGGTTAATCCAGGAACTGGTATAAGTGGCGGCGGCACAATGACTGGACCAGTTGCATCAGTAACTTTGAACAATACAGGTGTATTAAGTTTAACAGGAACAAGTGGACAAGTTTCAGTTAGTGCATCAACTGGTAACATTACATTAACATTACCACAAACTATTGCAAGTGGTGCGGCACCTACATTCTGCGGTGGAAACTTTACATGTATTCCTAACGGTGCTTTAATTAACAACTCAATTACAGTATCAGCTGGCACTGGTTTAAGTGGAGGTGGAACTGTAGCATTAGGTAGTTCAGTTACACTAAGCAATGCTGGTGTAATATCACTTGCTGGAACATCTAACCAAGTTTCAGTAAGCTCATCAACTGGTAACGTTACAATTAGTTTGCCACAAAACATTAACTCAGGCGCAAGTCCAACATTTGTTGGTAGTAACTTTACATGTTTACCAGCTGGTAACTTATGTGGTTCTACTTTAAACAGTGGTGTTACTGCTTCAAGTTTAACTTCAGTAGGAACACTAAGTCAGCTTGTTACTAGCGGATGTGTATGTATACAGTCTAACATGATTACTCAAGGTTTAATGTATACAGCTAACTGCTTCTGTTCAGGCGGTGCTGGATTAGTTAACAACTTATACTCACCAAACTGTTTCTGCGTAGGCGGTAGCGCAATTATTGCAGGTAATACTGTAATGTATGGAACACTTACAGTTTGCGGACAGCTTTCTTATCCACCTCCTCCAACAGGCTCTTCACTATACGAAGGTTCTAGCTCAGGCACAAACGGCGGAACACAATCATACACATGGTATGCACCTAGTGGCGTTAACACAGTATCAGTTGTAGCTATTGGTGCTGGCGGTGGTGGCTATTATGGATGGGCAGTTTGTGGTGGCGCTGGCGGTGGATTAACATATTCAAATGGTGTTGGTGTATCACCAGGATCAGGCTATACAATTCAAGTTGGTAACGGCGGATGCTGGAGCCAATCAGCTGGAGGTTTTTCTTGCTTCCCAGGTATCATCGGTGGCGGCGGATCATGCGGATGTTGTTCAGGCTGCGGATGCGTTGGCGGTCCAGGCGGTCCAGGAACTGTTACATTCCCTAACACTGCTGGCGGTGGCGGCGGTGGCGGCGGTTACGGTCCAAATCAGTGTTGGTCTAATAACTCCGGACATACTGGATGTTATGGTGGCGGTGGTTCAGCTAACTCACACCATAGTTCAACATACGGAACAGGTGGCGGCGGTGGAACTGGAGCTTATGGTCAAGGTGCCAATGGATCATGCGGACGTCCAGACTATGGACATGCAAACGGATCAGGCGGCGGTGGCGGATCAGGTGGAACCTGTGGTTATCCTGGAGAGCCATGGTCAAATGGTCAAGGTCACGGATATAACTGTGGTGGAAACTACGGCGGCGGTGGCGGTGGATCTGGATCTTCACACGGTGGCGGATACGGCGGCCGTGGCGCTGTTCGTGTTATTTGGCCAGGAAATACACGTAGTTTCCCATCTACCGGCGCTGGTAACCCATAATTTTATAACTAAACGGAGAATTTTTAATGCTTTATATGAAACTTGATTCTAACGGAGACCCAATTGGGTTACCCTTAATACAATCAAATGTAGAAGATTTACTTGGAACTAGGTTAATTACTCCGCAATTACTTGCGGAAAACAATCTAGCAGAAATTATCAATTGTTATGATTGTCGACCTGCTGAATATCAAGTTGCTACTAAAGGTGATATTGTAAAAAACCCAGATGGCACTATAGAACAATTGTGGGATATTCGTGAACTAACAGATAAAGAAAAAGTTAGAACATGGATTGAAGGAACGCGATTTTATAAATTAATGAGTAGCGACTGGACTCAAATGCCAGACAGCCCTCTGTCAGCAGATGATAAAGCGGCATGGGCAACATATCGCCAACAATTAAGAGATATAACTGACAATATAGATTTACCTAATTTAAAAAGTCATATTGCAGTTCCGTGGCCTACTCCGCCAGCTGGTGGTGCTAGTAAGTGGACTCCTAGTATAGATGAACCACCAAATCCATCAACTAGTAATATATTTGTTAATATGGGAGCGGCAGCCGGAAGGACTCCGCAGGGTTAATAAAAAAGGGCTTAATAAAAGCCCTTTTTTACGATCATTTAAAATGAAATGGACACTTTGGTTTTTCAAGCCGATCGATCATTTTTTTATGCCAGGCTAAATTTTTTTCAAATTTATTTGTAGTGCCATATTCAAATCTCATTTTAGTAAATTCGTTGGTATCTATTAAATGATTTTTAATAATAACTTCTCTTTCTGATAATGGGGTAATATGAACTAATGGCTGGCCAGCTTCTATTATAAATCGATGATTTTGTTTAGGATGTATCATTAGGTTAATATTAGTAGTCAGTTGATATTTGTAACTAACTACACCCGGCAACACAGTATAATCACTTATAGATGACATATTCCATGTAGGTTGAGCAAATGACCAATGCACATCGTCTTTTGTTTTAAAAAACCAAGGACTTTCAAACTTAATATGAAATAGCCCTCGTTCGTTAGGCAACAACCCTAACCACTGAAGAGGATCATGACTTTGTGCAGAAGTAATATGATCAGCAAACTGCCAATTGCATTCTCTATCAGTTATATGCACAGCAATATCAGACCACATAGGTAAAATAACCCCATACTGAAAGTTATCAATAATTCCTGGACAACCTTTCATTGTAGGCTGTTCACCGAGGGTATTGTTTAAACTGGGATTCTGTGTATTATAAGTTTTTGGTAATTTTTTCCACCATTCGGGATAATGCTTATTTGCAAATTCAATTGGCGAATATTTATAAACATCGGGCCTATCTGTAAAACAATCTAATACAATTTTTTTACGTTTAAAAAAGAACATTAAATTATATCCCCAACAATGATCCAAGCAACTGAAATTCTTCGAGGCACAGTCGATTCAATATTTTTGTGTTCATCTTTAGATCTTAATAGTATTCCAGAGTTTTCTTGATGTAAAATTTTACAATCTCTAAACTCAGTTCCGCCGTCTGAATCGTTAACATAGTAAATTAAAGTGTAATGATCTGATTTACTATGGTCGTTATGCCAACCGATAGTCATGCCGGGAGTATAAAAATTTAATATACAGCGATTCAGGCCTCTAAACTTAAACCAGTCTTTATTAGTATCAACCCATGATTCTAACACATACGGAAGTGAGTCAACTAACGACCAATCGCTATGATTTCTTTCAATATCAAACATGAGTTTTGCAAAACAGGCTTTATCAATGTCCCCATAATAACCACCATTTCCGGGAAAATGCCAGTCGATATAAGGAGATAATAATTGTTCTTTAGCTTTATTATGCAGCCAGTCTGGAACAAATTTAGTGAAATGTTTTATCATTGTTAATCTTTCAAATATAATGACGGATGTGGTTTTTTAAATATAGAATATCCAAATTTTCTTTCCCAGTCTAACCACTTACTAGTCATCCAGGATGCTACTGGTCTGTTAATTAGTCCTTTATCTGTAATACAACTACTTATTTCAGCAACAGTTTCTTTCCATAATTTATTATTTTTTAATTTCTTTGAAGATTTCTCTTTTGTTATTTGCCAGAACGGTGTATTGTATATACTTCCGCCGTGGTATACATAATGATAAAAATTCTCTAAGTTACCTGCTACTGTTGTAAGATGCTGATTAACTTTTTCAGGAGTGTTCATGTTTGCATCACCTAAAAAATAATCAAACATTGATCTTACTGCTAGTTCATAAAAATGACTGCTAAGAGCTTCTAGAGGCTCAAAAAATAATGCTCTGTTACCATTTTTCAAAATACGTCCATCAAAAAATGTTTTAGCATAGTAGTTTTTAAAAGCAAATTCTCTAAGAGTTAATTTATCAACCGTAGTATTAAATATTTCAGCTATGTCAGCTACTGCATCTTCTCTGGTAGTAATATTATCATTATATAGATATCCCCATCCTTGACGAGTCTTTAAGGGAATACCGAACATCCACCCATTTTTAGTTGCCTGATGCACAGTAGAAGGCCAAAGACCTGGTTCGGGGATCATGTTAACTAAACAATGATTAACTGGCATATCTTCAGCAATTACATAGTCTGAGTAATCAGTCGGGTATCCACGACAATCAATAACAATATCAAATTTTTCTTCAGAGTTAGTTAGATAAACACTAGCGTATGCCCCGTTATTTTTAATATCAACAACAGTGCCAGTGAGTTCTTCAAAACGTGATCCCCAGATTTCTTTAAATCTATCAAATGCAAATTCTTTCATTCTAAAATTATTAAAATGCATAGCATAGCCGTCGATTGGTTCTATAAAAGATTCAAAAGAATTTTCTCGCCAGTTCTTATAAGTAACTGATAATTTAATAGTAGAATCTAATTCAGCACCGTCTTCGGGCAAATTAAATCCTGTTCCTTTAAACAATAACTTAGGAAAAGTAAATGTTGAACTTTCTCCAATACCTAAAATAGGTATAGTAGGTTCAAATATAGATACAACTTTAGATCCTTGAGGTGCATAATTTAGCAAGTGGCAAAGGGACATTATACCAGCAGTGCCAACGCCTACTACAGCAATTCTCATTGTTTGTCCTCAAAATAGGTATATCCTAAATTTTTAGACCATTTGATCCATAATTCTGGACTCCATCGTCCTGTTTGGCTTGCGTCTATTCTTAATTCAGGATGTTGTAATGCTTTTTTAATATTTAACAACACTAGACGCCATCTGCTGCCGTTAGATTTGTTACGTAACTGTCTTGCACTTTTCTCTTTAGTAACATTCCAAAACTTACTATCAAATGTGCTACCGCCCTGATATAAAAAATATATAAAGTTTTCTATATCTTGAGCTGATTTTAACAAATGCTCGTTAAGCACATCGGCATTTAGTTGTCCGTTTAGAAAATCTGTAAAATATCTTAAACTAGTATCGTAGAAAAACCCAGCCATTCCCTCGATCGGTTCAAAGAAAAATGCTCTATTGCCGTTTTTTAAAATGCGACCATCAAAAAACGTATTAGCATAATAACTTTTAAAAACAAATTCGTTTAGTTTAATATTTGGTATTCCAAACAGACTTTCCATTTCAGCAACTGCTTCATCTCGAGTAGTAAGTTTATCATTATACAAGTATCCCCAACCTTGTCTAGTAGACAACGGGATACCAAACATCCACCCATGAGCAGTTGCCTGATTAATACTAGAATTCCAAGTTCCGGGTTTATCTACTATATGAACTAAACAATGATTAACTGTAAAATCATCTAGCACAGTATAATCAGTTAGATCAGGTGGATAACCTCTACAATCGATTATGTAATCATATTGATATATTCGATTGTTAACAACTACTTCAACATGCGATTTATTATTAACTAAATTAGTAATTTTACCTTCAACTGTTTGAAATTTATTACCCCATAATTTTTTAAATCGGTTAAAACAAAACTCTTTTAATTTAAAATTATTAAAATGCATACCATATGACGGTGATTCTAATGCCATGTCAAAATTGTTTTCTCTCCAATTTTTGTAGCTTGCACCAAGTTTTATGGTTGCATCAAGTTCATTAGCGTCTGTTAAAAAATTAAAACCTGTTCCCTCAGACATTGTTTTAACAAAATTAGGTTGTGAAGTTTCTCCAATACCTAATATAGGAACAGATGGATCATAGATTGAAGTAATAGTGCTACCTTCGGGGCATAACCATTTTAACGAATGACATAGCGACATTATTCCAGCAGTTCCGACACCTAATACGGCTATTTTCATACGTTCCTCACAGTTATTAACTTATTAAACTCAGGCAAATACAAATATTCAATATCTGAATTTTGTAATGTCCATATTGCATCTTCTAATGTTTCAACTAAAGGTTCGCCTCCAAGATTAAAACTAGTATTAAAAATAATAGGACATCCTGTTTGATTATAAAATTCTTTAATTAAGTTATAATAGTGAAAATTTTGTTCTTCTGTAACTGTTTGTATTCGGCAAGTGCCATCTACGTGAATAATGCTAGGTATTTTTTCAGCAATACCGGGTTGGCAATTAACAGCATACATCATAAATGGACTGTCATTCATTCCGCGTAAATCAAACCATTCATGGACATGTTCTTGTAAAATACTTCCTGCAAATGGTCTAAAATATTCACGATGTTTAACACCATTTACAAAGTCTTTGCCATCTACAAATCGAGGATCAAACAATACACTTCTATTTCCTAATGCTCTAGGGCCATTTTCGCTTGATCCTTGATATAAGGTTACAATATTTTTATTAATTAACAAATTAACAATATCATTGTATGTAGCATCTGATATTTCAACTCCAGCTTTTAATGTAACAGCATTTACATCATCAAGTGAGTAAGTGTGTTTTGGACCAAGATACAATGTGTTGTGTGTTCCAGCGGCTATACTTTGAGATTGCTCATACCATACTAATAATGCCGCACCAATAGCAGTTCCAGAATCGTTGCTTATTGGTTCAACATAAATCTCGATACCATCATTTCTTAATTTATCTAGATAATAATAATTTGCTACGCAATTTAAACCATACCCACCAGATATAACAACACGTTTTTTTCCTGTTAAATTTACTGCTTTATAAATTAATGTTAATACTTGTTCTTGTGTTTGCGTTTGAACTGCATAGGCAAGATCTCTGCGATTTTGCATTAATGTTGGGTCAGATCCTTCTTCGGGTAAATTTCGTAAACTTGCATAAGCACCATAATTGACCTTAGCACCGTTAGGATATGTAGGCAGTATTAAGTTTCTATTCGAAAGCGGTTCCATACTGTCAGTATCAAACAACTTAGGTATAGAGGGATTTTCTTTACCATAAGGAAATAACCCCATAGTTTTTCCAGCTTCAATAGGTTGCCAGCCACAATATTGTGTTACTGCTTCATAGGTTTTAGTGATGCCAGCACGATCTGTAAAAATGGCTAAGTGAGTGCTACCTGGTTCTCCTATAAAGTCTGACGGCGCTTCTGTAAACATTGTGCTAATAACTTCTCTAGCACCATAATGTTTATATAACGTTTTAAAATTTGCAGGATATGAGCAGTCTAGAATAGATTCAGTTTCCCATGTCATTGCTTCTATTCCTTCAATAGTCATAGGAACAAATGTGCCTGCACCGTCTACTACTAATGCTACTGCATCATCCCAGCCTGATCGATAAAAAGCGCAAGCGGCATGCAACGTATGATGTTTATAAGATAAATCAATAACCTGTGGATGATTATGAATATCTAATTTTTGATCAATTAAACCTAATTTCCTAGCAATACCAGTATATACATCATCACCTGTAAAATCAACACGCCCGGCAGTATCTTTTAAACTTTGGGTATGAGCAATGACTAGATAATCTAATTTGTCAGTATAATCTAAAATTTTGATCATGCAGGCAAATGGTCCGCCATCGTATTTGTGTCTACTAAGACGTTCTTCTTCGAGAGAAAATACAACTTCTCCATCTTTTAACAAGCACACGCTTGAGTTATGTCCTCGGGTAATTCCCGCTATCCATGATGTCATTTTAATTTACCTTAATTTTAAATCAGCACCTTCTGCATCTCCGCCAACGTTGCCTCTAACAAAAGTATTAAAAGCAATACTTATCCTTTGATTTTTAGTTAAATTTGGTTTAACAAAGTGATAGCACTGAGACGGAAAAATTATAATACCATTATCTTCAACTGGCACAGTCCATTCCATAGAGTTAAACATTGTATACTTTTTAGCTCTCATATGCAAGAAGAACGGTGGAACCATTCTGTTAAATGTAATATTAGGTTGACTGTCATTGACATTTACATAAAACACACCTGAAACTATACTGTTATTATGGTTGTGTAGTGCATGTTGATTTTGATTGCCAGTTACATTTATCCAAGAATTTGTTACATACAATTCAGCATCTACCATCATTATTTCATTTAGATAAATGTTTACATGCTCCATTAAATCGGCCCTTAGCTGAGCTAGTTTAGGATCTTCTAAAATCCAATTATTAGTAGAAATTTCATTTCCTAAACTTTGTCCAAAAACTTCTGAAGAGTATATAAATTCTAATTCTTCAGAAGTAAGCGATCTTTCTAGTTTATTTTTATAAACTACTGATGGAAATAACGGGTAAAGCTCTGAAGGTCTCATATTGATTGATCAATTGATGCAATTATTTTGTTTAAATTTGCTTCAGTTAACGTCATTAATTTTTCATTATTTGTGTCAGCAATTTCGCTCGAGCACATACGTATAGGTGCATACATACGTTTGCCTTCGCCTAAATCAATAATGTTAAGATTTTTATAATCTGGATATGTTACATTTTCTTTAAATGTTCCGCCTAACACTACTGTGGCTTTTTTTCCTAACGATACTGCAAAATGTTGTCCTACACTATCGCATCCTAGAAAGTAATCAGCCGCATTAATTACTCCCATCCATCGACGTAATGACATGTTTGTTAGTTGAGGAACTACTTCTTTAATGCCAAACAATTTAAAATCAATTTGACTTTCAGACATTACAATAACAGTATATTTTCTTTGTAAACGCCTAATGATTTGCACAGCATCTGCCATTGAAAAAGAACGTCCCTGCGGGTCATTGTTAATAGATCCAGGCGTCATGCTTGATCCTCTACCAAAAGGCTGAAATACTATTGCTTTTTTATTTTGAAAATCTTTTTTAATTGTTTTAACTGTTTCAATTCCGCCCTGTGTTTCTTCATTGCTCAAAGATAAGGTTGGAACAGGCACCGGTCTTAATCCTTTTTTATTAAGCAATAAGTCAAACGCTTGAGTAATAGATGCTTGCTGATTAAAATATTCCCATACATGATAACACTCTGGGAAATATACATTCATATTTTTAAGTTTATCTTCATACAAATGTCTGTGATGATGATCGTAACATCGCTTATATAAAGTTGGATGTCCCTTAAACAACTCAATAAAATACTCAACTACAATTATAAAATCATCTTCTGGATGTTCTTTTTCATATAGTTCTAATGCAGGTATTGAGCATAACACTCTACCAGCACCGCCATTAATTAAAAACGCTGTATTTCTTTTCATATTTTTCTTTATAGTTTTAAGTGAGTTAAATTTTCGTTCAAACCTAGTGTGCCACTGACAAAAGTATTAAATGCTAAACTAATTCTTTCGTATGATTCTTTATTTGGTTTTACGCTGTGTAATGTGTTTGATGGAAATAATACAAGATCACTTGTAGCTACTTCTAAATCCCATGATGGAGCATTCATCATGTTAAATGAATTTGTTGTTAGCCCAATTGATGGTCTTTGGCCACTATGAAATGTTATAAAATCATTACTTCCAGCACTTAGATAAAAAGTTCCACTTACTATGCTGTTTAAATGATAGTGTTCATGGTGGCCTGTGCCTGTCGGATTAACATTAAACCATGATTGCGTGATATAAAAATTATTTTCCCACTCCATTGCAGTTTTATATTCTTCAATTGAGTTATCAATAAACTTTTTTAAATCTGCAAATAACGGGCTATTTAGAATATAGTTATCTAAACTAGTATAGTTATTACCCTTGTTAACTCTAGTTTCAGAACTTTTACAAAATTTAATAAGGTCGTGTAACGGCGGCCCGTTGTAATGGGTTTTAAACACTGGAGTTGAAAACAATGGATAAATTTCACTCATTATGAACCTTGTCTTTTAAATATTGATACAGCGTAGGTGCTCGGTCTGCAACTGCTTGCCACTTTTGTTGCAAGAATTTTCTTCTAAATACAAATTCATCACAATGCAATTTTGCATCTATTCCTCTATGATTTTCTGCAAAAATTAATTGATGACGGTGAAGCATAAAATAATTCATTCCGGTAGAGATACAATGTATACCGCCGCCGCCTTCGTGTGCAAATTTAAACATTTTTCTTTCAGCTAAATCGTGAAACCCTACATGCGTGGTAGGTGTCCGATGAACTAAATCGTTACTGTAAGTTTTACTAGTAGCTTCTACCCAATATGGAGTATCGTCTCTTACACTTAATGCGTAATGTAATGATACAAATTCTGCAAAATTAGTATACATAGCTTTACATGCGCTATTGTATACATCTTTGTCCCATTGAGTGATATATTCACGTTCAAGTGTGTTAACTAATGATGTTAAAAATTCATGGACTGTGAACAATCCATTACTTTCTAACGGCTCGATGAATCCGGCACTAAGTCCGATAGCAACAACATTCTTAACCCAAGTTCTTTCATGTATTCCTACACGCATAGTTATATTTCTATAATTGTAAGAATCAACTTCTTCCTGCGTTCTAGGAACAGTCATCTTATCACTCATAAGATACTGTTTAAATTCAGTTAGTGCATCTTCATCACTAATAAATTTATCACTATATACATAGCCAGTTCCTAGACGACTCCAAAGCGGGATATTCCAAATCCACCCGTTGTCTATTGCTGTGCAATTGGTATAACCTTCTAATTCTTTTTCTTTTTCTTTATAATCAACTTGAGTTGCCCACGCTTTATTATTTGGCAATGTATCTTCCCAAGAAATAAATGGCTCATTTAAAGTTTTATCTAACAACAAACTTTTCCAACCAGTGCAATCGATAAACAAGTCAGCAGTAACAATGTCACCATTATCTAGTGCTAGATGTTGAATACCGTTGTCGTTTGTAGGTATATTAATAACTGTTTGCCTTATATTCTTTACACCCCTAGGTATACAGAAATTATTCTTTAACCATTGTCCAAACAACGCAGAATCAAAATGGTAAGCAACGCTTAGATCAGATCTAAATCCGTCTAATTCCCCGTCTTCATTAGTAGTGTATTTGTTATTTTCCACCAATGGCATTATAGGATAATATGTCCTAGCATAATCTGCAACCGGAGTGTCTGGATACAGTATTTTTTTAGCTTGCCATTCTAATAACTCTTCAGGAGCGTCTATAAACACAGGAACGCCAAATGGATAATGAAACGATCCAGCGTCTTTTTTATAAAAATCTGTAAATTTTATACTCATTTTATATGAAGCATTTGTATACTTCATAAAATCTTTTTCGTCTATGCCTAGAGCATGCGTCCAATTTCTAATTTGTCCAAGAGTGCTTTCGCCTACACCTACGATTGGAATATCGGGACTTTCGACTACTACAATTTCTTTATTCGGAAAAAATTTAATAAGGTGCGCGGCGCTCATCCATCCAGCGGATCCGCCGCCTACAATGACGATTTTGTCTATTTTTTTTGGCATAACATTCTCTCAGTTAACTAGTATAACTTAATTATCATCGTTTTGTCAACCAGGATTATTTCTTGATAGCAAGTCAGCAGATATATAGTTAACTACTCGAGAAATGTAAACATGGAAGAAACAATCGTAGATTTTACTAACCCACCTAATTTTGGTGTGCTAACTTGCAACATTCCACAGTCTATTTTTACTCCTCTTCAAGAATATATTGATAAAATTCAATATGAAAATTTTACTAAATCAATCCCTAATAATAAAAATTTATTAGGGCACATGGAAAAAGAATACAAAATGGACGATATGATAGATTTCTTAGAACCATTTATGTTACACATGGGTGAGATATACGAAGAAAGATATCAATATTATCAAACATTTGGTAGTCATGTCGGAAAATACAAATTAAAATTAACTGAATTGTGGGTTAATTTTCAAAAGAAATACGAATTTAATCCACCTCATCTGCATACTGGAGTTTTAAGTTTTGTTATTTGGATGAAAATCCCGTATAACTTGGCAGACGAAGATGCAATATTTCCGACAGTTAATAGTGGCGGTCCTCGCACTTCTAAGTTTACATTTCATTATGTTAACATTCTTGGTCAATATTGCAGTCAAGTATTACCAGTAGATAGCAGTTGGGAAGGAAGACTAGCAATGTTTCCATCAACACTAGCGCACAGTGTTAATCCATTTTATACATCTGACGAATATAGAATTTCTATCTCAGGTAATCTTAGGTTCATAATTGACTAATATGTTTTTTTTAAAACGTTCACAACTAACACTTGATTGTTTTACTTACGATCCAGTAATTGCACAAACTGCTCCAATACTACCTGCGATAAAATTTTATCCGCAATGGATTCGAGATTTACCTACTCAACGAATACATGAAAAACACATTCCAGGAGGGCAAATACATCATATCCCCGAAGGAACAATGAAAGGATGTCCAGGAGTAATTGATTATTTTAAAACTGGATTTATTGCACCATTGTGGGTAGATGCTAGTATTATAATTACTGCCGATGGAAGGTATTCTTATACTAGTGCAGACAGCCCTTTTAGTCTAGAAACACATTGGCCCGGACAATGGGATGGGTTCAACGGATACATGCATATGAAAATGATATTCCCTTGGCACATAGAAGAAAAGGCTGGAGTAAAATTTTTACTACAAAAACCTATGTGGACAACTAATAACGATCCTATAATGATTAATAAGATTGTGTCAGCAGGCGGAGTAATTGATTTTAATAGTCAGCATTGTTTACATTTGCATACATTTGTGGAAATTCCTCCTACTAACCAAGAATTTATTTGGAATGTTGGCATGCCTTTGTTACATATGATTCCGTTAACTGATAAAAAAATTGAAATTAAAACACACGTAATTGACGAAATAGAATGGATAAAGAAAACGCAAGTATCAACTGGTGCTAAAACATTTCTTAAACCGTCTTTAAAAAAAGAGTTGCTTGAAAAAAATATAGGAAAATGTCCATTCAAATGAAAACTGATACAATTGCAGTAGTCGGTAGCGGCACAGCTGGCTTGGTTTCTGCTCTTATTTTAAAAACAGCATTTCCTGAAAAGCAAATAGATATTATTTGTTCTAAACGGATTGGTATCATCGGCGTGGGCGAAGGTTCAACTGAACATTGGGAAACTTTTGCTGCCTATGTTGGAATTAATACCGCAGAATTAATTAAAGAATGTGATGCAACTTTTAAAATAGGTATTGTGTTTAAAGATTGGGGAGTTCCGGACTATATGCATAGTATACAGGATGGTTACAGCTTAATTGCTAATCAGTATCCATTTGTCTACAGTAGAGTAATTAGTCAAGGCCTTGATTCTAAAAGTATGAGCGGAAAGATTTTCTGGGAAAATAAAATACAGAATTGGTTCTTAAATAACAATCAAACTCCTGTTGCACAATATCATTTCAACACTTTTAAACTTAATGAATTTCTAACAAAAATCGCATTAGAAAAAGGTATAACTATTCATCATGATGAAATTACCAGTATAAATTTAGCGGACGATGGCAGCATTGACACTATTACCAGTTCTGAATTTACCTACGTTTACGATTTCTATGTAGACTGCACTGGGTTTAAAAAGTTTCTAATTAGCAAATTAGGTGCAAAATGGGTAAGCCATGGCGAGTATCTTAAAACAAATAGCGCTTTAGTGTTTCAAACTGAAGATACTGACAACTACAATATGTGGTCGTTGTCACAGGCAATGAAATATGGTTGGCTATTTAGAACTCCTACATACGGTCGTTGGGGCAACGGTTACATTTATGACAGTGAATTTTTAACTCCTGAACAGGCCCAAGCAGAAGTTGAGGAGTTTTTAGGACGTAAAATTACAGTTGGTCAACATATTAAGTTTGATCCAGGTGCGTTAGATAAATCTTGGATTAAGAACTGTTGTGCTATAGGACTTAGCAGTAGTTTTGTAGAACCGTTAGAAGCCAGTAGTATTGGCGCTAGCATTCAACAGAGTTTTATGCTTTCTCAACGATTAGTAAATTACAACGAATCAGTTATAGATAGATATAACGAAATGTTTACTGATATTGTGCATAATATACGAGATTTTATTCTATTGCATTTTATCTGTCCTAGACGAGACACTGAGTTTTGGCGTAAGGTTGCTAGTGTAGAGTTACCGCCTGACCTATCTCGTAATTTAAAAATTTGGAAAGATAAATTACCAATCGAAGATGACTTTAAAGGCAGTAGCAGGCAGTTGTTATTTAAAGCACATCATTTTCTTTTAGTTCTCCAGGGGTTGCAATGGTTTAATAACGATAGTATACTAACAGAGTTTAAATCTTTACCAAAAAATATACAAGAAGAAGCTGATATTGTTCTAAAAGATTTAGAATATGGCAACAGAATAGATCAGCCAGACACTTCAACACACAAAGAAATGCTGACTGTTATTAGGAATAATACATGAAATTTAAAATTGTTGTAGTCGGTGGCGGCACAGCTGGAGTTATGGCAGCTACTTATTTTAGAGCCTACTGGGGAGATCTTGCTGATATCACAATGATCTATGACCATAAGAAACCCGGCATTGGTGTAGGTGAAAGTTTAACTCCTATCTTTGACAACTATTTAAAAGCAGTTGGTGTAACTACTCAAGATTTAATTAAACATTGCAATGCAACTATTAAACTAGGTCTTAAATTTACCAAATGGATTAATGAAGATAGTGTTGGCTGGCACAGTTTCCCTCATAACGAGGCATGGTCTAAAATAGATCAAGTGCTGTATGATTTTTGTGCCATTGATGCGGTTGACTATGTTAATCAGCAATATGACGGCGGTTACAATTATAGCACAAATTATATAAAAAATAATTCAATTCCATCAGTTGATAACAACACCTATAGACATGCTTTACATATTGATGCTACTGTATTAAGCAAATATATTTTAGATAGATATCGTAGTGTAATTAATGTAGTTGATGGCATTGTTACTAATGTAGCTGTTGAGAATAGATCAATTACATCTATAAAATTACAAGACGGTAGAGAATTTACAGCGGATTTATTCGTTGATGCCAGCGGATTTGAACGTGTGTTGATTAAAAAATTAAATCCTGAATGGGTTGACACTAGCAATTTTTTGCCTACAAACAGAACAATACCCAACCCGCTGTTTAAAGACTTTGATTATATACCACCTTACACTACCGCAGAAGCAACAAAGAATGGATGGATTCTTGATGTTCCATTGTCTAATAGGCACGGAACCGGATATACTTACTCGAGTCAATTTACTAGCGATGAAGAAGCTAAACAAGAATTTAATAAATGGCTACTAGAAAAGTATAATGTTGAACTTACTAGCGATCGAGTTCTTAAATTCGATAGCGGATATTATAAAGATGAATGGATAGGTAATTGTGTTTGCATCGGCCTAGCTAGTGGTTTTGTCGAGCCGCTTGAAGCAACTAATTTGCACCATACATGGATTCAAATTGATATGATAACGAGATTATATTCCGGTAAGCAATCATTGTTTAATCAAAAGAGTTATAATAATCGTATGCATTTACTACTAGAAGATATTTTTAGATACATTCGTTGGTTTTATCATACTGGTAGACAAGATTCGGAATTTTGGAAATACATGAATAATAATGTTCCTGAATATATCAGTGACTTAACAGAGTTAATAGATAGCGGCGGTTACCTAACTAAAGATCATTTTGCTGGTTCGGGAAGTTTTATGTTCGAAGCATCTGACTACAACTGTATTGCTTACGCTCACTCTCATTATAAAAATCTAGACGGAATTAAGAATGTGCTAAAATCGAGACACTTGTTTGATCATGCAAATAAAATTTCAAAAGAAATTAAAGACCTAAAACAAAAATATTTTGATTCAGCAGTTGACCATAAAATGTGGATTGACTATATTAAAGGAAAAAAATGAAGATATACGAAAATATATTATCAGAGTCAGTATTTGATCTGCTCTGCGATAAAGTATTAGGATTTGAGTTTGATTGGCACTGGAGTGCAATCACATATCCATTTGGTCGATTAAACACTAACAACGTGCATCCTTTTAATTTAACGCATTATCCTATTGCTAACGGTCGCCCATGCACACAGTTTGGTGAATTCTTAGAACCATTGTTATATGACGCTATTGATAAAACAGGCGAACGTATTAAAGAAATATTTAGAGTAAGAGTAGTTAACCAACCTAGGACTTTTGGTCAATATACCAATGATCCGCATATTGATTTGCCATGGCAACACAATGTTGGTATCATATATCTCAATGATACTAACAGTCCTACAGTTATCTATAAAGAAAAATTTCCATTCGACACAGATCAATCTAAATGGGATGATTTCCCACAAGCTAGTTTTGGATATTTTAAAGATAATTTCTTAGGACGTGAAACTATCATACACAAGGTTGTGCCTAAACGTAATAGATTGCTGACCTTTGATGGCGGGCATTATCACGCAAGTGCTACTCCAGACGATGTTGACCGTCGTGTTATTATTAATTTTACCTATTCAACTAGATAAGATCTAGTAAATCAAATATTGTTTTAATTTTAGTTTTAACAATACGATTTGAAAAACTATTGCGAAGTCCTTGATGCAATGGCTTTGGAGTGTAGTCGATAGTTGACCATGCCCAACCTTGATGTTCATCACTGAGGGTTGGCACAAATTCATTTTCTATTACGCATAGATAAGTGTGAAAATTAAAAACTTTGTCGTTAGATACAAAAGTTTCTAAGGGAATTGTTTTGATTATCTTAGGATGTGCACCAATCTCTTCTGTAATTTCACGCTGTAGACCCTGCCAAGGAGTTTCTCCTTCAACGTTAGTGCCACCTACTAATCCCCAAGTGCCACTGTGCTTACCCCGTGCTTTTTGAAGTAGCAAGAATCTACCAGTAGTTTTAGCATAGATTAATGCACCACTACAAACAATTTTATCAGTTAAAGAACGATTCTCCATTGGCTTGACGTATATTCACCTTCGAAACTCTTGACCCATTGGACACCATTCCAAAGGTATTGAACTCCTGTGTATATATTCGTCTGCCATACCATGGTATCTGAGAAGTGGGTGTAATCAAATATTACATGCCATTGGCTACCAGTCCACTCTATAATATCGTTAGCCTTTGCAACTAAAGATCCCCATGCTTCTGTAGTATGTCCTGCACTCCCTATATCTTCAATTATTAATAATCTTAAACCAACACTAGGTGTTCCTGGATTATAAGTTTGCGGATTTACAATAGCATCAAATGTCCCAGGGCTAGATGGGCGATAGCTGGCAGCCGCATTGTAGCTTTGATTAGTATCTAGATATCCGTTGCTGTCAATGCCAGTATTAGGAACAAGGGTATCTGCAAAATATGTTACATTTAATCTAGTTGAATCTAAAGGATTAATAGCAAATGTTCCCACTACTTCGGTTCCATTAGGTTGAGTCAAATACAGCATGCTCGATCCCGCTATATATTTTCCTGGATAACGGTCAAATAAATCATGCCAATTGATAGCGGCAGAACCACCACGTGTAGGGATATCTAAAGTTGGCTCTCTTGGAGTATACCCTTCGTTGCTGGTTAGCAGTATAGCTTCGCCATTGTATATCTGAATAATATAATCTGATATAGTAGTAACTTCCTGGCTTAGTAAATCTGATAAAAAAGATGTGCCAGTGGTTAACGGTTCTCCTAGCCCTTGCACATAGCTATCAGAATCTGTTTGATAGTTATTATAGATACTAGTAATAATCTTAGTAATAACTCCAAGATGCTTGACCTTAACCGGAGGACTAATCCATATAGGACTGTCAAATGTAAGAGTAGCAATATCAATTGGATTCTCTGTGCCTACTGGAACTTGTCTGCTACTCCAATTTACTGAACTTAAATTTAAAACACTTAAACTTGTCCAATCGATATAGTTGTCAGTTGTTTGTATTTCTAAACTAGGATTGAACAGCACCATAATTTGTTCTAGAATCTGTAGTTTTTGTTCCGTGCTAGAACTCCAGATATCACACTTCATAGAAAGTTTAAACGGAGTTGGCATCAATCTTTCTACAGTATAATTTTTACCTTGAGCTTGATTGTAGGTTTGCTGGCCGTTATCAACTTGGATGTCTCTTTCTCTAAAGTTTAGTTTACCAACATAAGAAGCATCACCTAGTCTACTGTGGTCAATATCTAATCCAGAAATATAAACTGCAATACGGGGAACTGATGCTACTGTGTTGGCTGAGTTTTGACTAATAATAGATCCAACTTGACGATCACTATCGCCATACATTACCGGAACGCGAACTAGTGTTCCGTCTCCGTATTTGACTACAAAATTACTTAATACACGAATTGTCTGTGTTAAGTAACGTCTAATCTGTCCATCATAAAAGAATTGCATTAAAAATCCGCCTTAGGTCTAAGAGCTGTTGACAAACTTTGTCTCTGAGCTTCTCTGTTGTTGCATATATTGATAGTCCATTGCC
>Ga0164297_10002395_pt1 | contig 18618 bp, 15 predicted proteins | sample GEODES058metaG_FD_113539 | JGI IMG/M metagenome (GOLD analysis project Ga0164297, IMG submission 113539) | Dystrophic lake water microbial communities from Trout Bog Lake, Wisconsin, USA - GEODES058 metaG | ecosystem: Environmental > Aquatic > Freshwater > Lake | place: USA: Trout Bog Lake...
ATAGTTATAGGTGTTAGAAGCTGTGCTGTCAGTTCCCGTTGCTGTATTATTATCTCCAAAATACCATGTGTACACTGTTCCTTTAGGAGCACCTTTTGCAGTACTGGCAAATGTAAATACTTCATTACTTGGTGCACAAGGTGAAGTGGAAGTGTACACAATATTTACGTTGGTTAAAGTAACTGTGGTAGAACTACTTCCACCTGAACCGGATGAAGGTGGTGTTATTGGTGTTGGAGCAGGATTGCCGGAACCGCTACTGCCAGAACCTGAAGAGCCACTGCTACCGGATCCTGTAACGGGAGTTGGCGCAGGTGTTGTAGTAGATCCGCTACCGCTTCCGGATGATGAAGAACCTGATGAACTGCTTCCTGATGATGAGCTTGAGCCTGAACTGGATGAAGAAGTGGAGGTAGTACCGTAATCAATATACTTGGTACAGGATATACTGAACCCTAAAAAAATGAGTACAATAAAAAATAAATTGTTTGTCTTCATGTATTTCAGGTATTGGATAGACTTTATGGCTATCCAAAATTAATAAACCTCCGCATTTGGCAAGATTAATATGTGTTTAACGAAAAAACGGGCTGTTTGGTATTTATTGAATTTAAATAATAAGATAATCAAGCAATGTTTTTCGTTGCTTAATAAATAAACAGTTAAGTCTTATTTAAGGAATGAAATGATTAATGTATTTACGATGGATGGTTTTTCTAAATAAGGTAAATGTCTGGTATCATCCACCGGAAAGAATTTGACATGTAGTTTTTGTTTCAACGAATCGCTGAAAGTATAAGGAACAGTTTGATCTTCTTTTCCCCAAATCAATAAAACCGATTTATGTAAATGATCTAATTTCTCATAATTATTGATAATTGTATCACCGGGAAAATGCATGATGGTTGATATAAGTGCATGTCTAAATCCTTTGTATTGCATTTGTACTTTATAACGATCTACCCAATCAGGAAAATGTTCCGGATATTTCAAATCTTCTAATTGTCCGTTCGCTTGTTGTTCATGTTGAATGGCCATAATATAATTAGCAATAAATTCACCTGCGCCTGCTTTTCTGAAATGATAAACCGGATCGATTAAAATTATTTTATCTGTCAATGCAGGATAATGCACCGCAAAATCAGTTACCACTGCTCCGCCAAAAGAAACACCTACTAAGCTAACCGGTGCTTTTAATTTTAATGCGTTGATCAAATCAAATAATTGTCTGCGGTAAAATGCAGGTTCATATACAGCATCAGGACGATCGGAAAAACCTCTGCCAAACTCATCATATCTAATCACATGAAATCCTTGCTGTACAAGACTATCATAGGTTCCGCCCCAAATATAATAAGGGACACTAAAGCCATGCACTAAAATAACTGTCTTTCCTGTATCAATACCACTTGCTTCATAATGTGTAATTCCATCTGTTAATTGAATGAATGTTCCCGTTGTATTTTTTCTTGCATCTTCGTTCATTGTTTTGGTTTCAACATTTCTTATTTTATAAACAATGGATAAGCTAATACTTGCTACTACTATTATCGATAGTAAAGAAAACAAAATGGTTCTTACTTTTTTCATGCATTCAAGATAATAAAATTTCTATCAATCATCTTATTTGTATATCTGCATATCTTCCTATTACTTTGCAATACTATGACACAAGAACAGATTAAGGATATGAGAGACAGCGTAAGCGTCTTGAGGAGGTTTCTTTGACTACGATAACAGGAATCAAAAAGTAGAAGAGGACAAACAACTCTCTCTGTCGCCGGGCTTTTGGGATGACAATGTTAGGGCTACGGCTATAATGAAAGAAATTAAAGTAAATGAGTATTGGTTGAAATTATTCAAGCAAGTAGAAACTGCTGTGGAAGATTTTGCGGTGTTATTTGATTTCTGGAAAGCCGGTGATGCAACGGAAGAGGAAACAAAACTTGCTTATAATAATGCATTACAATTAATAGAAGATGCAGAATTTAAAAGTACATTAAATCAACCCGAAGATGAACTGCCTGCAGTATTACAGATCAATCCCGGTGCAGGCGGAACAGAAAGTCAGGATTGGGCAGAAATGTTATTGCGTATGTATCGCATGTATGGCGATAAACAAGGATGGAAAGTAACAGAATTAGATTTTCAGGAAGGCGAAGGCGCAGGGATTAAAACAGCCACACTGCAATTTGATGGGCCTTTTGCGTATGGTTTTTTAAAAGGAGAAAGTGGGGTGCATCGGTTGGTGCGTATTTCTCCATTTGATTCAAATGCAAGAAGGCATACTTCTTTTGCCAGTGTATTTGTGTACCCGTTGATTGATGATACCATTGATATTCAGGTTAATCCTGCAGATCTCGAATGGGCATTTTACAGAAGTGGTGGCAGCGGTGGACAAAATGTAAACAAAGTAGAAACGGCTGTGCGATTAAAACATATACCCAGCGGTTTTATTGTTGAATGCCAGCAAGCAAGAACACAAGGTGAGAACAGAGAATTGGCAATGAAGATGTTGAAGAGCAGATTATATGAAGAAGAATTAAGAAAACGACAAGAAGTGTTGAATGCCACCAATGCCACCAAGAAAAAGATAGAGTGGGGAAGCCAGATAAGAAGTTATGTTTTTCATCCTTATAAAATGATCAAAGATCATCGCACCGATTATGAAGTTGGTAATATTGGTCCGGTGATGGATGGTGAAATTGATGGGTTTATTAAAGCGTATTTAATGCATGAGAAAGAGGAGAAATCTTAATTTGTAAAAATATCCAATTTGGTTTTTGGTCTTAATTCTTCTAACCATTGAAACTTTCTTACACGCAATGCTTTATGATCTACCTGTTTCATCGGATACATGGTTCCGTTTAAATTATTAATGAGTTTTACCCGTTCTGCTTTTCCATTTTCAAAATGCACTTCAATAACATCGGAAGTAGATTTGTTTACACCAATAAATTTTTTGTGGTCATCAATGGCGTAATAAATATTTTCTGCCGGACTGCCTTTTGTTCGCAAAGAATCTATTTTTCCATCTTTAAATAAGCCATTGATGGTATTGCCTTTCACCTGATTAAAATAACCATCGCCTTCTTTGCTGATGCTCATTGCATTTTCAAAAACATACAAACGTTCTGCTTTTTTATTTTTGGTATATAGATAAATGGTATCACCGGTAATTTGATTTTCTTTTGCCCAGGCAACCGGATTTCTGAATAAACGAAAAGCAGAATCTTGTAACGAATAAAACATACTATCTGCTACTGCTTGTAAAGAATCGGAATAAATTTTTACATGATAGTATGCTTCAAAATATCGATCGGCACTTGTATCATTTTTTTGCATCATTGTTTTGTAATAAGCAGAATCTCTTATCCAGGGGACTTCTTTGTTTTTTATCAACTCAGATAATTTAGAAGCAAACAAAGTATCAGCTGAAACATAAATGGTATCTTTTTCCTGCTTTATTAATAGAATCGGTTTTTGTGTAGCTAAAAAAGAATTCTTTTTATTGTTTACTTTAATGCTGTTGGCAATTACATCAAAACCGCCGGCAGTATCTTTACTTCTGTACACTGCATTGCCAAGAAAATCTCCCAAACCACTTTTATCATCAAATGCCATAGAATCGGCTGTCATTGTATAAGTACTGTCATCGATAAAAGAACGCTTGTTTAAAACAGCAGATTTTTTTTTAAGATCATAATATCCATCGCTTGTTTTAATAATTCTTTTTCCCTGAATGATTCTTGTCGGACAAAGGAATGTAGTTCTGTCAGTCGTTAAATTATACAATAAAGTATCTGTATAAATTTTAGAACTGGTATCTATCAAAACAACCTTCTGTTTAAAATAAACATCTTTTGAATCACCATAATAATAACCTTCATTGCTGGTGAGAACGGTTTTGCCTGTTACTAATTTTCCTCCTTTGGTATAAGTGCCCACTTTTAAATTAACATCATATTCCAATTCATTTGTTGTTAATATGCCTTTCTTATCAAGCAATTTTACTTTGTCTTTTAAATATGCTTTTTTTTCTTTGCTGATATACTTTAAATATTGAGAATAGATTTGAATACTATCTGCATCATTGATATGGACATTATTAAATGCTTCTAGTATATTATCGTTTTGATTGATAAGAATGCTGTCTGCTTCAAAGATGGTACTTCCTTGCTGTACTTTGGCTTTGCCAACCAATGCAATGAATTTTCCTGAAGAATCTTTATCTAAAAAATTATATTTCTCACTCCCCAGAATAATGATTGTTTTAGCAGGATGAGCTGTATCTGTTGCATTTTGTGCATACAAAAAAGAAGTCAAAAAAATAAACAATAAAAAAAAATAAAGCTGCTTCATCAAAGGATTTATTTATGTGTTGAATCAGCAACAGGAGCACTGATCGGTCCTGTTTTATCTTTCTTTCCAAACACAGAAATATTTACATAACGTTTAGGGTGTAAACGAAGATCATCCATTAACGTATTGGTGCTGCGTAATGTTTTGTTAAGATTGTTGTATAAAGATTTATCATTTAACAATAGTCCCATTGAACCATTGGATGAATTGAGTTTATCTAAAGTGATATTTAATTTTTCTACTGCCGATTTTAATTCTGCCACTGTTCCATTGATATCTGCTTTGGATAAATGATCCGTGGTACTTTCCACATTGCCGATCATTTTAGTGATCTTGTCGTTGTTATCAGATAAATTTTTTGAAAAACTATTTACGTTATTTATGGATTGGGCAATAGAACCATTTTGTTTGTTCAGCATGGCTTCGATTTCATTGGAAGAAACCGTTAAGCTTGCTGTGGCTTTGCTTAAATTAGCGATTACTTCCTGCAAATTATTTTTTGTATTTGGATCAAAAGTGCTGTTTACATTTTTCAATACATTATCCAAGGTTTGTAAAGTTACTTTTAGTTGATCTGCAACCGGAATCACTTTATTAGAGAGATCTCCCAATAAACCGGGACTATTGATTGTTTTTAAAGTATCTCCTGAATTTAAAAAAGTAGAAGCATCGCCTAATGCAATTGCAATACTTGGTGTACCTAATGGATTGGCCGCAACAGAAGCGGTTGAATTGATTGGGATATGATAAGTGCTTTTTAATTTAATGGTAACTAAAATATTTTTCAGATCAGCATCAGTATTTTCAATTTCAAAAACAGCACCAACCTGATAACCATTAATATAAACAGGGTTAGAAACCATGATGCCTTTTGCATCATTATATTTTGCATATAAAAAATTACCCGTCTTCAATAAAGTGCGACCTTTTAAAAAATTAAAACCCAATATCATTGCTGTGATAGCAATAGCGGTTAATGCACCCACCTTGGTTTCATTCGATACTTTCATGCCACAAAACTAAGGTTTCTTGGGTTGAAGCAATAAAGGAAATTGTATTAAAAAGTGAAACTATTTACGACCTACAGTTTTATTGGTTTTGTTGATTTTACTTTCCAAAGAAAATTTATATCGTTTAATTGCCTTAGTAATTGTTTCTGCTGTTTGTTGCTGACCTTCTTCACTCATTAAAAAAGCTTCTTCATCGGGATAAGAAAGAAAACCCATTTCAATTAATATGGCAGGCATATTGGTTGCTTGTAAAACCCAAATACCTTTTTCGTCTCTTTGTTTTGCACCGCGACTTACACGACCTGATTTTTCAAATTCATCTTCAACAGTCAATGCTAAATTCCTGCTTCTCTCTGCATATTGTTCCGTTCTTAATGAAATTGCCAATATTTGTGCAGGGTCATTAGGGTTAAAATCTTTAAAAACTTTATTGGTGGTATCTATGAAATCATTTTCACGCATGGCTTCTTCTTTTTCATCATTTTTCCCTATTCCCCAAATATAAGTTTCACTTCCGTGCGCAGGATTGGGGGTTGTCCATCTGCGATACTCAGGAACTTTTTTTGTCACTTTTTTGCCTTTTCTTTTTACTGTTTGAGTGGTATAGCCGATAATTTCTTTGTGTTGAATAGGAGCTACATCATTGGTGTGTAAGGAAATAAACAAATCACCTTTTGCTGCATTGGCTTTATTGGCTTTAACGATAGGGCTATCAAAATCATCTGTTGTTCTTGTCATAATCACTTCCACATCAGGAATCTGTTCATTGATTACTCTTTGTAATTTTAATGCAACTGCCAACGTAATATCTTTTTCATAACAATGCGGACCACTTCCTCCGAAAAATTTTCCGGATAAATAACTGGGGCCGCCATGTCCGGCATCGATTACAATTCTTTTTAATGCTTGTTTTTGAAAAGTTTTAGGAATCGGACTTGGCTTAAAACCGCTTAAACAAATTACACCAAAACTTAACAAAACGAATGCAGTCATTTTATTATACATCATATCAATTCGTTAAAGGGTTACACTTATTCTTTATCATAACATCTAAGCACTTATTTTTGCTCACGAGAATATGAACTTTACACGCAAATTTAACGTAAAAACACCGCAGGCTATTATTGTAATGGGTTGTTTGCTTGTTTTTTCTCTTCAAATAAAAGCTTATTACGGGTTTTCTAAAAGTTTTTTCAAATCATTAACAAGTTTTGAGGATACCATTCCTTCAAAAAAATCTTCTAAAAAAAATAATAAAAAAGATACAACTGGTGTTTCATTAACCGATACAACCAAAAAAAATAAAAAAGACAGTCTCATAAACACAAAAGATACACTTACCCTATCTAAAGATTCATTGGATGCACCTGTTAATTATAAGGCATTGGATTCGGGTGTATTAATTCTTTCAACCAAAAGGTTTATTCTTTATGGCAAAGCAGAAGCTACTTATAAGGATATGAATTTAACAGGCGGGAAGATTGATTATGATCAGGATGGACAAGCGATTAAAGCTTACGCTACTTCGGATACTTCATTTAGCCTGGAAAATAAAGCCATCATGAAACAGGGGCAAATGAAATCGATGAGCGATTCACTGAAATTTAATTTAAAAAGTTTTAAGGGGTTAACACATAACACCTATTATAATGAAGGGGAGTTGTACGTAAATGCCCATACATTAAAGAAGGCCGATAGCAATATATATTATGCTTACATGGCCAGAATTACAACTTGCAATTTGGATACACCGCATTTTGCATTTAGAACACGCAAAATGAAAATGATCAATAATAAGTTTGCTTATAGTGGCCCAACTTCTCCTGAAGTAGAAGGTATTCCTATTCCTATTGGTATCCCATTTGGGATTTTCCCATTGAACAGAGGAAGACATTCAGGCATTCTTACGCCCACATTTACCTCCAGCCAGGATTTTGGTTTTGGTTTAGAAGGATTAGGTTATTATAAAGTATTTAATGAAAATCTGGATGTTACTACCAGAGCCAATATTTATTCTTATGGAGGATGGTTGCTAACGATAAGTCCCAAATACATTAAGCGATACAGATACACTGGTTCTTTTGCATTAACATTACAAACAACAAAACTTTTAAACAGTACTTATGTTTCGCCTACAGAATTTACTACTTCACATTCATTTATGTTAACATGGTCTCATACACAAGATACACGTGCAAGACCGGGAACGTCCTTTTCTGCAAGTGTAAATTTCGGTAGCACTAAATTCAATCAATCATTATTCAATAATCCGTATCAGAATTATAATAACCAATTAAATTCATCCATCACTTATACAAAAGATTTCAGGGGAAAAGCGTTTTTATCTTTAGGTATCACTCATAATCAAAACAGCACAACCAAATTGGTGAATTTGAATCTGCCTAATCTGGCATTCAATTACAATACCATTTATCCGTTTCAAAAGAAAGAAAAGATCGGTGCTGCCAAATGGTATGAAAGTATTGGTATCGGGTATCAGGGTGTAATGCAGAACATCATTTCATTTTATGATACGGCTTATTCATTAAAAAGAATTTTAGATACCATTCATTGGGGTGCAACACATTCTATTCCACTTTCAATGGCATTGCCGCCATTAGGGCCGATAGTAATTGCACCGGGTATTTCTTATTCTGAAAACTGGCATGGACAAAAAATGTTTTTATCATGGGATACCAGCAAACAAAAAGTTGATACCAATATTGTAAAAGGATTTTTTAGAGAAAGCCAAATGTCGTTCAGTGTTTCAGCTAGCACAAGAATTTTTGGAACGTATAAATTCAATGGTAATTCAAATATAGTTGCTATACGTCATGAAATGCGACCATTAATCAGTTTTAGTTATCATCCGGATCTTGTAAGTAAATTCTTTTATACAACCAAGATAGATTCCAGTAATGGCGGGCATTATCAACGATTTTCAGCTTTTCAGGGATTGCAATATCCGGGATATTTTGCCGAAGGAAATTCTGGTAGCGTAGGATTTGGAATTGATAATTTTTTAGAGATGAAAGTGAAAGTTAAAAAAGATACATCCTCGAATGCAGCAAAAAAAGATACTGCTGCAACTAAGAAAGTAAAATTGATTGAAGGCTTTGGTTTTAATTCATCTTATAATTTATTGGCAGATAGTTTTGCATTGGCACCATTTCAATTTTATTTACGCACTACTTTATTTGAAAAAATTAATCTCAACGCAGGAACAACCTTAGATCCTTATCAGGCATCAAGATTTGGAAATGATTCTAACGCATATGCAATTAAGCAAGGTTCATTGGGAAGAATTACCAATGGGAATATAGCTATTTCAACAACATTTAGAAGTAAATCAAAAGATCAGCGTGCAGATAAAGATCGAATACCCGTTGATCCGTTTATGACGCCGGATGAACAACAGAGGCAATTGCAATATGCAAGATCAAATCCTGCTGAGTTTACAGATTTTAATATTCCATGGTCTATCAGTATTCAATATGCTATGTATTTTTCGCGACAGATAAAACCGGATTATTCGGGCTATTATACTCAAATAACCAATTCAGCAAACTTTAACGGAGACTTTAGTGTAACGCCAAAATGGAAGGCAGGTGCATCAGGATATTATGATCTGACAGCAGGCAAATTAAATCAATTAACAATGTTCTTTACCAGAGAAATGCATTGTTGGCAATTGGCTGTAAATGTTACTCCTATTGGATTGTATCGATCATTCAGTATTACATTCAATCCCAAGTCAGGAATACTTCGTGATCTGAAAATTAATCGAAGCAGAACATTCTCTAATTCTACTTATTAAATTATTTATTGGCTTCGTAATAATTATACATCATCTCAAACACTTTTACTTTTAAATTTTCTGTTGAGATATCTGTTGCACTTACTTCAGGTAAAAAATGAATTTCTAAACGATGCGGTAAGAGATAAAATGTTTTATGAAGCGGCATTGCTTTTTTTGTATTGAATATTAATGATGGAATGATAGGTGTTTTGGTTTCTGTTGCTAATTTAAATGCTCCGTCATAAAATTTTTTTAAAGGTTCATTCGATCTGTTTCTTGTTCCTTCAGGATAAATGCACATGTGAATACCTTCTTTCAATACACGTTTCATTTCCTCATAACTATTCTTTTTGCTTTTATCACTCTTTCTATTTACCAATACCGAACCTTTTTTATAAAACCATCCAAACAAAGGAATTTTTGCAAATGATGTTTTAGCGATTGTTTTATTTGGTCCTGGAACAAATGGAGCTGAAAGCGGAACATCTAATAAAGCATTATGATTGTAAGTAACGATATAGGATTGATCTTTTTTAAAGTTTTCTATTCCTCTTATTTTAATAGGGCATCCTATTAATGGTAACCAAATTCGCATCCATATTCTTGCAATGCTGATAAAAATATCCTGACCTTTTTTACCTGGTATCAAATAGCAGCACATGGAAGGAATAAAGATGATGCAGAAAGTAATTAAGAAACTAATCAATCCCCATAAAGCCCAAATGCGTGCAAATATTTCTTTAAAAATTTTCATACTGCAATTTATAAAGTCCAATCAATTGGCATGATGCCTTGTTTAGTTAATAATTCATTGGTTTTGCTAAAATGTTTACAACCGAAGAAACCTTTATCTGCACTAAACGGAGATGGATGTGCTGCTTTTAAAACAAAATGTTTCGTTTCATCTATCAATACTTGTTTCTCTTGTGCAAATTTTCCCCACAACAAAAAAATGATACCTTTTTTTTCATCAGAGATTTTTTTTATTACAGCATTGGTAAAATCCATCCAACCGATTTTAGCATGACTGGCAGGTTCATTAGCACGAACAGTAAGCACAGCATTTAATAATAATACACCTTGTTCAGCCCATTTGGTTAAATTACCTGTTGAAGGGATGGGCATACCAACATCTTTATTCATTTCTTTATAAATATTAAGTAATGAAGGTGGAGGTGGAACTGAATCGGGAACGCTGAAACTAAGTCCCATAGCTTGTCCCGTGTTATGATAAGGATCTTGACCGAGTATCACCACTTTTAAATTAGCGAAAGTGGTTTTGTCGAATGCATTAAAAATAAGTTGTCCGGGCGGATAAATAATTTTACCCGAAGCCCTTTCTGTTTTTAAATGAGTAACTATTTGCAGAAAATAAGGTTTGTTGAATTCAGCTTTTAAAACCTCTTTCCAACTATCTTCTATTTTAACATTCATTGGCTATGATAAATGAGATGCTAAAATACACAAATAGAATTTGTGGATGTCATCTGCTTTTTACAAATCAGATATTCATCGAATCATTCTTTTAATAATTCACTAATAGGCACTTCCAATGCAGTACTTATTTTTCTTAGTGTAAGCAGCGTTGTATTGGTTTGTCCTGACTCGATCCTTGACATACTGGCTTTTTCAAAGTTGCACAAATTAGCTAACTCGTTTTGTGACATTTTTTTCTCGGCACGTATTTTTTTAATCTTCATACCAACAGATGCTAAAAGTTGTTTCTCTGGCATAATTAATTTGATAAAGGGTTAAGAATATTTATTGGTATACGAATTTAATTTTAAAAGTAATAAGAGTGCTTGTTGTTAAAAATGACAATTATCAGTTTCCTGAAATTTTTGATCTGTTACGAAAAGGATTTCGTGAAGAAGGAATTTTTGAATCGCCTTAACATTTGTTTTTGCTTAATTTCATAGAATATCTAATAAAATTTAAATGCTTATTTATGAAATGGTTTAATTGTTTTTCCTTGTTTTTATTTTCATTAATTACAGCCTCCGTTTTTGCACAAGTAAATAAAGCACCTGCTTATCCTTTAATCACGCATAGTCCTTATTTAAGTGTATGGTCATTTACAGATCAGGTGAATGCATCCACTACAAAACATTGGACAGGTTCAGATCAATCATTACTCGGATTTATAAAAGTTGATGGGAAGACTTACCGTTTTTTAGGAAATAATGAAGCCAGTCTGCAAACGATTATACCAACATCTGATGAAAGTTCTTATTCTTGTAAATATGCAGATACTTTAACTTTAATAAGCGAAGGATGGATGAACACTGATTATAATGATGCTTCCTGGAAAAAGGATACCATTGAAGCAAACAATACTGGCAACAGTAAGCCTGTCTGGAATAAAAAAAATATTTGGATCAGAAGAATATTTGAATTGAATGATATTAATATTCCGCAATTGTTTTTACAATTGAATCATAACAGAAATGTAGAAGTGTATTTAAATGGAGAGCAGATTTATAATTGTACTTGCAGAAATAGAAAATTTGAATCCTTTCCTGTAGATGAAATAATTAAAAATAAACTCAAAATCGGAAAAAATGTTTTAGCTATTCATTCATACACTACGGCCAATACTATTTTATTAGATGCGGGATTGGCAAAAGCAATGAAACAGAATAGTGTGGTTAATCAAATTGAATTGGCAGAACAAAAATCAGTGAATATGAATGCCACACAAACCATTTATCAATTTGCTTGTGGTAAAGTTAATCTTACATTAACGTTTACTTCTCCATTACTTTTGAATGACCTTAAATTAATGTCAAGACCTGTTTCATATATTTCTTTTGCTGCATATTCAAATGATGGTGCATCACATAAAGTACAGTTATACTTTGGTGCATCAACTGATCTCGCCGTTAATACCCCTTTTCAAGAAGTTGCTACCGAAAAATATACAACTGATAATTTATCAGTTTTAAAGGCAGGCACCATAGATCAGCCAATTTTAAAAAAGAAGGGAGATGATCTGCGTATCGATTGGGGCTATCTACATATCGCTGTTGCAAAAGATGCAGTGACCAGGCAAAGTATTGGAAATGCAGATAGTTCTATTAATGATTTTGTACTTCAATCAAATATTAAGTCAAATATGAAACATGGAAAGCAATTAATATTGAATACAGTTTTTGATTTGGGTACTATCAATCAACAACCCAAAGAAAAAATTATTTTATTGGGTTATGATGATCTTTATGCTATACAATATTTTCAACATAATTTAAAAGGCTGGTGGAAATTGGATTCAACAATAACAATTGAGAAAACTTTAGGGCAAGCTTACGCAGAAAGAAAAAGTGTTTTTTCAAAATGCGATGCATGGAATAAAGTTATTTATAATGATGCACTGAAAGCAGGGGGAGAAGTGTATGCAAAATTATGTATCACTGCATACCGACAAACAGTGGCAGCTCATTCATTAGTAAAAAGCCCGGATGGCGAAATATTATTTTTTTCCAAAGAGAATTTCAGCAATGGATGTATTAATACTGTAGATGTAACTTATCCATCCTCACCATTGTATTTGAATTATAATCCTGCTTTGATGGAGGGTATGCTGAACGGGGTATTTTATTTCTGTGAAAAAAGTGGATTGTATAATAAACCTTTTGCAGCGCATGATCTTGGTACATATCCATTGGCAAATGGTGAGATATATGGCAGTGGCGGCATGCCTGTTGAAGAATCGGGAAATATGATTATTCTAACAGCTGCTATTGCAAAAGCAGAAGGCAATGCAGGCTATGCAAAAAAACATTGGAACACTTTAACTAAATGGGCTGATTATTTGAGTAAAGAAGGATTAGATCCTGCCAATCAATTATGTACAGATGATTTTGCTGGACATCTTGCACGCAATGCTAATTTATCGGTTAAAGCAACAATTGGCGTTGGATGTTATGCAATGTTAGCGGAAATGATTGGAGATAAAATAACTGCAGAAAAGTATAAAGCCATTGCAAAAGAGATGGCAATGAAATGGATGCTACTGGCGGATGCAGGCGATCATTATGCATTAACATTTAATGATAAAAATACCTGGAGTCAAAAATATAATTTGGTTTGGGATAAAGTTTTAAGCTTACATCTTTTCCCGGATGAAGTGTATAAAAAAGAAGTAGCGTATTATCTTACTAAACAAAATGTTTTTGGTTTACCATTAGATAGCAGAAAGACTTATACAAAATCTGATTGGATATTATGGACATCGACATTAGCCAATAATCAAAAAGATTTTGAAGCCATCATCAATCCTGTTTATTTATTCTCTACACAAACACCCACAAGAGTCCCATTAAGTGATTGGCATGAAACAACTGACGGTAAACAAGTAGGTTTCCAAGCGAGAAGTGTGGTAGGCGGTTATTTTATTAAAGTATTAAATAAAAAATGGAATCCATAGTACCTTTCAATTAGATATTTTAAAAATTTCTTTATGAGAAAAGCTGTCTCAATTATTCTGTTGCAGGTATTGGTGAGTATAACATTTGCACAAGTAAGATTGAAAAATTTATTGTGTGAGAATTTATCTAATCCTGTTGGAATTGATGCGATTCGTCCGCGTTTCAGTTGGCAATTATCTTCCAGTCAAAGAAATGTAAAACAAACAGCGTATGAAATAAAAATTACTACCGGAAATGAAATTGTTTGGAACTCAGGTAAAACAAATTCAGATCAATCTGTTATGGTTACATACGCAGGCAAAGCATTGCAATCAGAAAAAAAATATAATTGGCAAGTAAGAGTTTGGGACAATGCTGATCATATTTCTGCGTGGAGTGATGTTGCTACTTTTCAAATGGCATTATTAAATATTACTGATTGGAAAGCTAAATGGATCACGCCCGGATATGAGGAAGATCCTTTGCGTGCAAGCCCCTTATTTCGAAAACAATTTCAATCCAATAAAACAATTGTTTCTGCTACAGCTTTTATAACTGCACATGGATTGTATGAAGCGCAGATTAATGGAAAAAGAGTTGGAGATGCTTATTTAACACCGGGCTGGACATCTTACAATAAAAGATTACAATATCAGACTTATGATGTAACAGGTTTTCTTCAAAAGGGAAATAATACTATTGGTGTTATTTTAGGTAATGGATGGTACAGAGGGGTAATTGGATGGTCAACCCGTTCCGGTTTTTACGGAACTGATATTGCTCTACTATTTCAAATGAAAATTACTTATACTGACGGAACATCAGAATTAGTGGTTTCAGATGATAGTTGGAAAACTTCTACTGGTTCTATTTTATATGCTGAGATTTATAATGGTGAAACGATTGATGCAAGAAAAGAAAAATTCGGTTGGACATTATCTAATTATAATGACGCTGATTGGGCAAATGCAAAAACGGCTGATTTTGCTAAAGAACATTTGATCGCCACACAAAACGAGCCCGTAAAAAAACATGAGACATTTAATGCACTGAGATTGATCATCACACCAAAAGGAGAGAAGGTTATAGATTTCGGACAGAATCTGGTAGGATGGGTGGTATTAAAAGCAAAAGGCAATGCGGGTGATCAAATAATAGTATCTCATGCAGAAGTATTGGATAAGGAAGGGAATTTTTATACGGAGAACCTCCGTGCCGCCAAAGCACAGGATAAATATATTTTAAAAGGCGGAACATCTGAAATATTTGAGCCTCATTTTACCTGGCATGGCTTCCGTTATATCAGGTTAGAAGGTTATCCGGGTGATATTGATCTATCCAATTTTACGGCGGTTACTTTATATTCTGATATGCAGCCAACAGGAACATTGGTTACATCAAATGCCATGATTAATCAGTTGCAACACAATATTCAATGGGGACAAAAAGGCAATTTTTTAGATGTGCCTACTGATTGTCCTCAAAGAGATGAACGGTTGGGTTGGACAGGAGATGCGCAGGTATTTTCCAGAACAGCCAGTTTTAATATGAATGTCAATAATTTCTTTGCCAAATGGGTGAAAGATATTACCGCCGATCAGATCAATGGTGCTGTGCCGCATGTCATTCCCAATGTTTTAAGCACATCAGATATCAACAGTGCGGGATGGGCAGATGTAGCCACCATTGTTCCATGGAATGTTTATTTGGCATATGGCGATAAAAAAGTCATAGAAGATCAATATAGCAGTATGAAAGCTTACGTCGATAATCTGCAACGCATTGCAAAAAATGATTTATGGAATACAGGTGCTCATTTTGGAGATTGGTTATTCTTCAGGCCTGTTGATGATAATGATGGGCGTTCGGCTGTTACCGATAAATATTTAATTGCACAATGTTTTTATGCGCATTCTACTCAACTTCTGATCAATGCAGCAAAACTATTGGGCAATACGGTAGATGTAAATACGTACACAGACTTATTGCAAAGAATAAAAGAAGCTTTTATAAAAGAATATGTAACACCGAATGGTCGGCTTGTTTCAGGAACACAAACAGCTTATGTTTTGGCTTTGAATTTTGATATGTTGCCGGAAGATTTAAGAGAAGCCACCGCAAAAAGATTAGTGGAAAATATTAGAAGTTTCCACAATCATTTAACAACCGGCTTTTTGGGAACACCATATTTATGTCATGTGCTTACCCGTTTTGGATATAATGATGTGGCTTATCAATTATTATTACAAGATACTTACCCTTCCTGGTTATATCCTGTAAAAATGGGTGCTACCACTATTTGGGAAAGATGGGATGGACAAAAGACAGATAGTACTTTTCAAACACCGGGAATGAATTCATTCAATCATTATGCATATGGCGCAATAGGAGATTGGATGTATAGAAAAATGGTTGGAATAGATACTTATGAAGATGGCGTAGGGTACAAGCACATTAAAATTCAACCGCATATTGGGGGCTCTTTTTCTTCGGCTATGGCAAGCTTGGAAACTTATTATGGTAAAGTTAGTAATAGTTGGAAATTAGATACAGCAGGTATTTCAATGGATGTTGAAATACCTGCTAATACAACAGCCGCTGTATTTGTTCCTGCAAATGATGTTAATCGAATTAAAGAAAGTGGACGATCATTATCATCAATTACAGATTTAAAGATTATTGGTACAGAAGATGGTTATGTTAAATTAGAATTGGGTTCAGGATCATATCATTTTACTATTCTAAAATAATAATACAAAGTTTTAAAATATAAAACAGGCTTCATTTATTGAAGCCTGTTTTGTAAAGTGATCCGGATTGGAATATCAACTCTAGTTATAAGAAATTGATTACCAATAATTAGGACCATTCATATATTTTCGGTGAACATTTTGTGAAACATATTCACTTTCTTTCGGAATTGATCAAAATTTCATCATCATTACAAAGGTAACACGATTTTGTGTAACCCTTTTAATTTTCATATAGACAATTTTGTAAGATTTTATTTCATGTCATCTTTATTTATCGAGACACAAACAAATAGCTTTTCTTTATAAAAACCGCTACATTTCGGGCTCTTAGATATTTCAGATTTAGTAATATTTTTAGCATTGCTATCAATATCAACTATAATGTAATCAAGAGTAGGAATGCTTATGCAATCTGAAGCATTGTAAATCGTCAGCATAAAGTGGACTAAATAGGTTTAATTTTAAGAGAGTGTTTTCACTCTTCATTAATGACTAAAAAAATGAAATGGAACACAAGACAAAACAAGGTACAGAGAAATTTATCAATGAGATAAGTCGTAAAACCAAGCGAGTATTCTCCTCAAAGCAAAAAAATATAATTGTCATTGAAGCTCAAAGAGTAGAAGAGTCTCTTGATTCGATCTGTAAAGTATTTTTTTTATTAAATGGCAGATGACAAGGATATTGGAATTTTCATATTTTTCATGATAAAAAAGTAACATTTTCTATTATTTTCTAAAACACAAGTAGTTTGGTTAAATGCAGAAATTGACCATCTATTTAAAGTAATTTTTACAAATTTGAACTTGTTTTTGAAAAAATCAGCAAAACTCAAAAAAACTCAAGTTTCACTATATAACAAAAATATCTCAATATAACCACAACTTTGTTACATGTTTATTTTAAATTTACCATAACTTTGTTACATGTTTAATAGACGAATATTATTAGAACTTGAAATTTGGAGGAAAAATGAGCCACGTAAACCTCTTGTAATTAGAGGGGCAAGACAAGTTGGGAAAACTACCCTGGTTAATCAATTTGCAGATCAGTATGAACAATACATCTATTTAAACTTAGAGCTATCAGAGGATAAGGAGCCATTTGAAAAATTCACATCGATACAGAATTTAATAAGTACAGTATTCTTTATTAAAAATAAATCAATAGCAAAAAAAAGTACAACCTTAATATTTATTGACGAGATTCAAGAAGTGCCAAAGGCATTAAATGTGCTAAGATATTTTTATGAACAAGCACCTGAAATTTCAGTTATTGCTGCAGGAAGTATGCTTGAAACTTTATTTGATAAGAATATAAGTTTCCCAATTGGCCGTGTTGAGTATAAAGTAATCAGACCTGTTTCATTTCCGGAGTTCCTTTCTGCAATAGGTGAGACAGCCGCATTAGAACAAATAATTCAGGTGCCTATCGCTGCATTTGCTCAAACGAAATTATTAAATCTGTTTCATACCTATGCTTTAATAGGGGGTATGCCAGAAATTGTACAACATTATGCAACTCATAAGGACCTTGTACAATTAGGCCCAATCTATGATTCTTTGATAAGTGGCTATATGGATGATGTAGAAAAATACGCAAAAAGCAATGCGCAAATATTACACATAAGACATTGTATTCAAAGTTCGTTTGCGCAAGCCGGGAAAAGGATAAAATTTGAAGGTTTTGGAAACGCTGCATATAAGTCACGCGAAATGGGAGAATCATTGCGCACTTTAGAAAAGGCATTACTCTTACAATTAATTTATCCTTGTACAACTGCAACCTTACCGATGATTCCTGACATAAAAAAATCACCGAGGCTGCAAATTTTGGATACAGGATTATTAAATTACTTTGTTGGGATTCAAAAAGAAATTATTGGTACTAATGATTTAAATAGTATTTACCAAGGAACGCTAATAGAACATCTTGTTGGTCAAGAATTATTAGCCTTTCAATTTAACGCGCTAAGTGCACTAAACTTTTGGGTAAGAGAAAAAAAAGAATCAACTGCTGAAGTTGATTATCTATTCCCATATAATGGGTTTATAATACCAATTGAAGTTAAATCTGGAGCAGTTGGCTCTTTAAAATCATTACATAGTTTTATGGACTTAGCCCCACACGATATGGCGATTCGGTTTTATGCAGGAGCGTTAAATATAACAGATGCCGTTTCTAGAAATGGTAAGCAATACCAAATACTCAACTTGCCTTACTACTTAGTTTCGCAAATAGAAAAATATATAGATTGGTTTATGCAAACAAAAAAGTCAACTTAACAG
>Ga0164297_10002398_pt1 | contig 18595 bp, 20 predicted proteins | sample GEODES058metaG_FD_113539 | JGI IMG/M metagenome (GOLD analysis project Ga0164297, IMG submission 113539) | Dystrophic lake water microbial communities from Trout Bog Lake, Wisconsin, USA - GEODES058 metaG | ecosystem: Environmental > Aquatic > Freshwater > Lake | place: USA: Trout Bog Lake...
AGCTCCGGTCGGGCTTCGCCCTCCCTACGCTGGGGATGGACACAGAACAAACAAAAACATAAACTCAACCATGTCCCAGGACTAACTCATGGACTGGACCAGAAAAGTGAAGCCGGTCAGGGCTTTTTTATTTTCTAAAACGAAATTCTTAGCGGAATTATTTTTCGTCTTTGCGCGGGAACAGTGGCGCGGGTTCGCCAATCGTGTGTCCGGCTTGTAATCCGCCCCAAGACGCATCCGCGAGTTTATCCGGCGCGTTCGTCAAACGGAGTTGCGCGTAGATTTTGGCCGAGGTTCCCGGTAGAAATGGGTTCAACAATACCGCCAGCACGCGGCAGGATTCCGCGAGATTGTAGAGCACTTCATCGAGCCTTTGCGCTTGTGCCGGATCTTTCGCCAGCTTAAACGGCGCGGTTTCATCCACGTATTTATTGGCGCGATTCACGAGCGTCCAAATGCTTTGTAGCGCGGCTTGAAGCTGGCTTTGCTTGAACAAGGCGCGCGTTTCATCCGCGGCTTTGTCCGCGTCGGCAGCAAGTTCATTCGAGCGCGCGGGCACGACGCCGTTGCGATAACGCTTCAGCATCGAGAGCGAACGGTTCACAAGATTGCCGAGACCGTTGCCGAGTTCGGCTTGATAACGTGAACGGAAACCGGCGTCGGTCCAGTTACCGTCCGGTCCGATGTCGAGTTCGCGCAAAACGTAAAAGCGAAACGCGTCCAAGCCCCATTCGTTGATGACCGCGATGGGATCAACGACGTTGCCGGTGCTCTTGGAAATTTTTGCGCCATCTTTTTGCCACCAACCGTGGACGAGAATTTGTTTCGGCAGCGGCAGCCCCATCGCCTTCAGCATAATCGGCCAATAGACCGCGTGAAATTTCACGATGTCCTTGCTGATGACATGGATGTCCGCCGGCCAAAGTCCGAGCGGCGCGTGCGCGTGCGCGATGCTGGTGTAATTCACGAGCGCATCGAACCAGACGTAAGTGACAAACTCGGGATCGAAGGGCAGTGGAATGCCCCAGTTCAAGCGCGCCAGCGGTCGCGAGATGCACAAATCTTCCAGCGTGTTGTTTTTGAGAAAACCGAGCACCTCATTCCGGCGATACGACGGCGCGATGAAATCCGGATTTGCTTCGATATAATCAATCAGCCATTGCTGATGCGCGCCGAGCTTGAAGTAGTAATTATCTTCTTTCAGTTCCACGACTTCGCCATAGCTCGCGTCGAATTTGCCGTCGGGCAAACGATCTTTCTCTGTGAGAAATGTTTCTTCCTTTGCGGAATAAAATCCAGTGTAAACGGCCTTATAAAATTGTCCGGCGTTATGCAGTTTCGTCAACGTAGCCTGCACAAATTCCTTGTGGCGCGGCTGCGTGGTGCGGACGAAATCATCATTGGTCAATTCGAGCTTTTTGGCAAAGGCGAGCCAGTCTGCCGCGAGCGCGTCGCAATATTCCTGTGGATTTTTTTTCTCTGCCTGCGCCGCCTGTTGCACTTTTTGACCGTGTTCGTCGAGGCCGGTCAGGAAGAAGACTTCCTGACCGAGGCTGCGCCGCGCCCGCGCGATAACATCGGCAATAATTTTCTCGTAGGCGTGGCCGAGATGTGGCTGGCCGTTCACGTAATCAATCGCCGTGGTGATGTAAAACCGTTTGCTCATTATTGAATGGTCAGTTTGGCTTACAACGAGCGCAAAGGCAATCTCGCTTGCGGCGTAAACGCTTCGTGTTATCATGCCAACCGGCTGTTGCGGAACACCAGCCGTGAATTAAAACCGCATGAGCACAGAACTTTCTCATTTTGCCGCGCGCCTGCGCGAGCGGATTGCCAATTCGCAATCAGCCTTTATCAATCAGCACTTCTTCGAACTCGCGTTGGAGCTTTTCGCGCTCCAGTTCAAGTATAATTCTGCCTACCGCAAAATCTGCGAGGCGCGCAAGCTCGCGCCGGCGACGGTGAAGGACTGGAAGCAAATCCCCGCCGTGCCGACCGGCGCGTTCAAGGAACTCGAACTCACGAGCCTTCCGCCGGAAGAACGCGCCGCCGTCTTTCATTCCAGCGGCACCACGGAGCAAAAGCCGAGCCGGCACTTTCACAATGCCGAATCGCTGGCGGTCTATAATGCATCGCTGACGGCTTGGTTCCTTGAAAATGTCCCGCCTAATTTACGATTTGCGATTGACGATTTACGATTGGTTTGTCTGACGCCGACGCCGGAGCTGGCACCGCACTCGTCACTGGTTCATATGTTCGATGTGGTGCGACGCGAATATGCCTTGCCCGCTTCTGTCTTCACCGGGCAACTGGATGCGACGGGTTCATGGAACTTGGATTTCACTTCGGTTTACAATCAACTGACGGCTGCAATTCAATCAAGGCAACAAGTCATTCTGTTGGGCACCGCCTTTTCCTTTGTTCATCTGTTGGACTTTCTTGCTATCAAGGATCTGGTTTTCAATTTGCCGGAAGGCTCGCTGGTGATGGAGACTGGCGGTTACAAAAACCGCACGCGCGTCCTCCCCAAATCCGAGCTGCACGCGCTCATTACCAAACATCTTGGCGTGCCGCGCGAAAACATCCTCTGCGAATACGGCATGAGCGAATTGAGTTCGCAGGCTTACGCGGAATCATCCGGCGCGTTCAAGTTTCCACCGTGGGCACGGGTGCAAATAATTTCGCCAGAAAGCGGACGGGAAGTAGTCGAAGGAGAAACGGGGTTGATTTACATTTTTGATTTGGCAAATGTATTTTCCGTCGCTGCAATTCAAACTGAAGATTTAGGCGTTCGCCGTGGTGATGGATTTGAACTCGTGGGTCGCGCACAATCGGCCGAGGCGCGCGGCTGCTCCTTGATGACCGCATGAATCTGCCAAACTTTTATTTTGCCGACTTGCCGCCGGAGGCGACGTTGTCGCCGACGATGATCGCGACGGCTTGCGATACACTGAAGCGTAACCGCGCAAAATATCTGCAGCCACGGAAGACGGATGAAATCGTAAAAATTCTATGTGAAATCGCGGCGAAATGGCTGTCGCTGGAAAATAAATTCCGTAAGCTCGCGCTGGAACTTGGTCCGGCGGAAACCGGATTTTCAAAACCAATTGTGGCAAAAGGATTGGATGGTTTTTTTTGCCGGTTCACACCGGAAAACTTTCACGCGCTGCTTGAACAAGAGCTGGGTCACGCGCGCCGGCTGGATGAATTTGAGGCCGGCGCGGCGGTGTGCGGCCCGGAACTGCTCGTTCACATCGCGGCGGGTAATCTTCCCAATCCCGCGCTCATGAGTCTCACGTTGGGTTTGCTCACGCGTTCCGCGCAGTTTATGAAGTGCGCGAGTGGCGCAAGTTTTTTGCCGCGACTGTTTGCGCATTCGATTCGTGAAATGGATCCGAAACTCGGTGCGTGTCTGGAAATCGCGTCGTGGCGTGGTGGTAATCATGAATTGGAAAATGAACTGTTTGCTCAAGCGGATTGCCTCACGGCGACCGGCGATGATGACACGCTTGCGAAGATTCGAGCGCGCTTACCGGCAAAGGTGCGTTTTCTTGGCTACGGCCAGCGCGTGAGCTTTGGTTTTGTGACCCGCGAAGTCTTGCGCGAGGATGAAATTGCCAAAATCATTTCCCGCGCAGCGGATGATGTGATTGCGTGGGACCAAAACGGCTGTCTCTCGCCACACGTCATTTATGTCGAAGAACGCGGCGCAATTGAATCGGATGAATTTGCGAAACGACTGGCGATTGAATTGGCGAAACGCGAAACGATCGAGCCACGCGGGAAGATTTCCGTGGAAAAATCCGCAGCCATCGCGTCACGTAGGGCGATTTACGAAAGCATTGCCGCGCATCGTGCTGATGCAAAAATCTGGTCGAGTGAGAATTCAACTGCATGGACATTGGTGTTTGAGCACGATGTTAAATTTCGGTTTTCGCCGCTGAACCGATTTATTTTTGTGAAGCCCGTGCCGGATTTGAATGCGGTGCTGCAAGGCGTGGATGAGATTCACGGCAAAGTTTCAACTGTGGGCATCGCCGCGCCGCCGGAAAAAATGAAAGATTTGGCGACGCAATTTGCGCGCTGGGGCGTCGCGCGGATTTGCCCAGTTGGCCAGATGCAAAATCCGCCGCTGACGTGGCGGCATGATGGCCGTCCGGCGCTCGGCGATTTAATCACTTGGACAGATTTTGAATTATGAAAATGGAATTAAGAAAATCATTTCAGTTTGAGGCGGCGCATTTGTTACCGCATTTGCCGAAGAATCACAAATGCCGTCGCTTGCACGGCCACAGTTTCAGCGTGGAAATTGTCGTGGCGGGTGAGTGCGATAAAAAACTCGGCTGGTTGATGGACTACGCGGAGATTTCCGCAGCATTCAAGCCGATTTGGGAGAAGCTCGATCACTATTATCTGAATGAGATTCCCGGGCTCGAAAATCCGACGAGCGAAGTTGTGGCGATTTGGATTTGGAAAAAGCTGAAACCTAAATTGCCGCTGCTCACAGAAGTCGTCGTGGCCGAGACGTGCACGGCACGCGCCGTTTATCGCGGCGAATGAGTTTGCTTGCGCCGCCATCATAAATCGCAAATCGTAAACCGAAAATGATTCTTGGAACCGGCATTGACCTCATCGAAGTGGCACGCATCGCGTCGTCGTTCGCCAAATTTGGCGACCGGTTTGTGAATCGAGTGTTGTTGCCGGACGAGATTGCCTACTGCCTCGCGCACAAAAATCCCGTGCCATTTCTCGCCGTCCGGTTTGCAGCGAAAGAGGCGGTGTCCAAGGCGTTCGGCACGGGCATCGGCGCGCAACTGGGCTGGCAGGATATCGAAATCCGGCGCAAAGAATCAGGTGAACCGTTTGTGCAATTGCATGGCAAGGGTGCAGAACTGTTTGCGGCGCGGGGTGCGCGGCAATTGCACATCAGCCTAACGCACACGGAAAATTACGCGGCAGCTACGGCGATTTTAGAAAGTTAAGGTGGTTCTCCAAACCACAGATTAGCCAGCGGTGAGCGCGGCGCGGGCGTCGTCGGCCATTTTCGTTTTCTCCAGAAAATATTCGTAGCCGCCGACATAGGGCGTCACCGTGCCGGCGTTGACGTGCAGCACCTTCGTCGCGAGATGGCGGATGAAATGGACGTCGTGCGAGATGAAAACGAGCGTGCCTTCGTAACGCTCCAGCGCGAGCGTGAGCGATTCGACGGTGTGGATGTCGAGGTGCGTGGTCGGCTCGTCCATCAGCAACAAGTTCGGCGGATCCACGAGAAATTTGACGAGATTCAAACGGCTTTTTTCGCCGCCGCTCAAAACTTTGGTGAGCTTGTAAATGTCATCTTTACGGAACATGAACGAGCCAAGAATGGCGCGCGCCTCGTCCTCGCGCATTTCAGGCGCCACGGCGAGAACCTCATCGAGCACGGATTTTTCCGGATCCAATGTGGCGGCGCGGTGCTGGCTGAAATAACCAATCTTCGCGTTGTGACCGAGATCGCGTTCGCCTTTTTGAAATTCCACTACGCCCGCGAGGATTTTTAGCAAAGTGGATTTGCCCGCGCCGTTTGGGCCGACGAGCACCGTGCGTTCGCCGCGTTCAATCGTGAGGTCGAGGCCGGAATAAACTTTGTGCGTGCCGTAGGCCATGTGAATGCCCACCAGCGATGCAGCGCGCTGACCGCCACGCGGCGGCGGCGGAATTTGAAAGCGAAACGGCTTGCGCGGCGCCATCGGTTTTTCAATTAACTCAAGTCGTTCAATCTGCTTGAGTTTGCTTTGCGCCTGAGAGGCCTTCGACGGAATGGCGCGGAAGCGATCGGCGAATGCCTGTAAGTCGGCGATTTCCTTCTGCTGATTTTTGTAGGCGGCGAGTTGCTGCTCGTAGCGTTCCTCGCGTTGGCGCAAATAATCTCCGTAGTCGCCGGTGTAGGGAATTAATTTGCGTTCAGAAATTTCGTGAACCTGCGTCACAACTTCGTCCATGAATTGCCGGTCATGCGAAATCAACAGCACCGCGCCGGAATAATTCTTTAAATAATTTTGCAGCCATAAGAGCGCAAGCAAATCCAAATGGTTCGTCGGCTCATCAAGCAAAAGTAAATCCGGTTCCATCACGAGCAGTCGCGCCAAACGCGCACGCATGATCCAACCACCGCTCATTTCATTCGCTTTGCGGTCGAAGTCCGCTTCGCGAAAACCAAGGCCGCGCAACATTTTCTTCGCCTTTACTTCCGCCTGCGCGTCATTGAGCGCATCGTGTTTGGCGTGCGCTTCGAGATATTCGGGCGAGGAGACGTCGCCGGCTTTTTCCAACTCGTGGAGCCGTTTTTCCAGACGCGGCAGTTCGTCCACGCGTCCGGTTGCGACGTCCAAAATGGTTTCGTCGCCGTTCGCTTCGGCTTCCTGCGGAAGATGACCAACCATCGTCCATTCATCACGAAGCACTTCACCGGCGTCCGGTTCAAGCTGTTTGAGAATGATGGAAAATAAAGTCGTTTTGCCCGCACCGTTCGGGCCGACGAGCGCTACGCGGTCGCCGTAATTTACGGCAAACGACGCGTCTTCAAACAGCACGCGCCCGCCGAAGGTCATTTTCAAATCTCGGATTGTCAGCATGGAAATAAAATTTTGTCGCCGGAAATGGCAACGAGCCGGAAAGTTTAAGCCAGAATTGTCTGGCGTCAATTGCCCAGTTTTACAGTTCGCCGATGAACCAATTTTCTACTTTCGTGCGCGCCCACGGAGTTTTGCGCAGAAAAGTTAGGCTGGATTTCACCGTGGGATTGAACATGAAACAACGGATGGGAACGCGCCGAGCCATCTCGCTCCAGCCATGGCGCTGGACGAGTGTGTTGAGAATCGTTTCCAGCGTGATGCCGTGCAGCGGATCGCGTGGGTGTTGGATGGGTGCGGTCATGGTTGAATCAATCTTGGTTGCGTCCGACATTTGTTTGGAATTTATTTGCCGCCAGCAGGGCGGAAACTTTTTCAGCGATGATTTTTTCGCAGCGAGCGACTTCTTCTTTGCGCAAATTTAGATAATCGTTAGCGATGCTTTGCAGGTCGTCCACGTTGTAGAGATAAACGTTGTCGAGTTCGCTGACGGCGGGGTCGATGTCGCGCGGCACGGCGATATCAATCAGCAGCAACGGCCGATGTTTGCGACGTTTCATCAACGGTTCCAGCTTCGCACGGTCGAGAATATGCTGCGTCGCGGCGGTGCTGCTGATGGCGATGTCAACTCGTTCAAATTCGTCCGGCCAATTTTCAAACGGCACAGTGCGCGCGCCGAGTTCGGCGGCGAGCGCGACGGCGCGTTCTGACGAACGATTTGTTACGGTGATTTTTTTGACGCCACGCGATTGTAAAGCGCGCGCGGTTTTCTCGCTGGTTTCGCCCGCGCCGATGACGAGGACTTCGTGTTCCGACAGCGCGGTGAAAATTTTCTCGGCGAGTTCTACGGCGGCGGACATCACGGAAACGCTGCCGCGCTGGATGTTCGTTTCCGTGCGCAAATGTTTGGCGACATTGAAGGCACGTTGAAACGCTTTGTTCAAGCGCGCGCCGGTGTGTTGATGTGCGAGCGCGACTTCGTAAGCGGCTTTTAGCTGGCCGAAGATTTCCGTTTCGCCGATGACCATCGAGTCGAGTCCGCTGGCGACTTTGAACAGATGATGCAAGCTGTGTGGTTCGGCAAACGAATAAAGTTCTTCGCCCAACGCGCCTTCATAAGAGTGATGCGCAATCAGGAATTTTTTTAATTCTGCAACCGCTGCGTCGGCCGCGAGCGAGGTGACCGCGTAAATTTCCACGCGGTTGCAGGTCGAAAGAATGGTGGCTTCGCTGGCGAGGCCGGAGGCGCGCAAGGCGGCAAGCGCGTCGGGAATTTTCTCGCCGGCAAAAGCGAAGCGTTCGCGCAGTTCGACGGGCGCGGAGCGATGGCTCAAACCGATGACGACGACACTCATGGATTCAGTTATGCAGGCCGGAGTAAAGGTTGGTGATCCAGAACGTCAGCAGCAGGAAAATAAAAGTGGCGATGATGCCGATGGCGAAACGCCGGCTCGAACGACCAAATTTTTTGTAGGCTACGAGCGTTTCGAGATACACCAGCCAGACCAGGGCGGACCAAAGCACTTTGGTGTCGGAGAAATAAGGTTTATCCGCATGACGGGGCAGTTGCCAGCCGGCGGTGAGGCCAATGGTCAGCAACACAAAACCCACGGCGACGAGGCGGAACATGATGAATTCCAATCGTTGCATGGACGGCAACAGCGAAAGCAGTGCGCGGAGTTTGTGGAATTTCAAATCATGTTGCTGCATGAGAAACATCGCCGCCGCCACGGCTGCGAGGCCGAACGCGCCGTAGGCTTGTAAAATCGTGGCTGCGTGGAGACTGCGGAGCGCACCGGAAAATTCCGGCTTTGCACCCGGCAGCAAATGGACATCTAGCGATGGCATTAGCGCAAAAATTCCGACTGTAAATAAAACGGGCGCGGTGAACGCGGTAAGAAATTTGAAGCGCGGCAGAAGCGAGTAAACCAGACACGCGAGGCCGAGCGCCCAGAGCAGGAACGTCGTCGCTTCGTAGAGATTGTTGATGGGACAACTGTGCAGCGTTAAACCGCGTTTGAACATCGCGAGCGTGTGGAGCGCGACGCCGGCGGCGAGCAAAAGATAATTCGCCCATTCATCACGGCGAAAACCTTTGCGCCAGAGAAAAACGGAATACAGCGTGCTCAAGCCGTAAAAAATTACGGCGAGCATGAAACAATGCCGGTCAGTGAACCAAGCCATGCGCATAGATTAAGGGCGAAGTGGGTTGGTGCAAAGCGGCAAGTTGTTTCAGTCATTGAACCGATGGCGAAATGAATTACTTTGCGGTTGTGAAAGTTCGCTTTGCTATCGTCATCCTGATTGCCAGCAGTTGGCTCGTGCCAGCGCAAAAGAATGATCCGACGATTGACGTTGGCGGATTGTTTGATGCCGCGCAGCAATTCGCGCAGGACAATCTTGATCCTGACGTGCTCAAGGCGTTGCAGCAAGTGGACCGCGATAAGGTCGAAGATTTTCTCAAAAATTATCAGGCCTATCTTCAGGGCGATTATGTTTTGGATGTGGCGCAGTTGAAGGATGCAGCGACCACCATCTTGCCGCTGCTTGATTTGCATGAAGAAACTCAGCCTTATGCCGCGTGGTTGCGGTCACGACTGGATTATTTCGACGCGGTTGACGCATTGAAAACCATCGCGCCGCCACCACCAGCGCCGGGAACAAATCAACCGCCGCGCGCGCCCAATCCTTCTTTCGCATTAGAAGAACAGGTTTGGATAAAAAAAGTCGCGCCGCGTCCGTGGCCGGAAGCTGCCAAAAAATATGTGCCGCAATTGAAAATTATTTTTGCCGCCGAACACGTTCCGGTGGAACTCGTTTGGCTCGCGGAAGTGGAATCTGGTTTTGACGCGCACGCGCGAAGTCCGGTCGGCGCGGTAGGGATGTTCCAACTCATGCCCGCGACGGCGAAGGATCTTGGCCTAAGTTTATTTCCGTTCGACCAACGCAAACAGCCGGACGCAGCGGCGCACGCGGCAGCTAAATATTTGCGTTACCTGCATGGCAAGTTTGGCGACTGGCGACTCGCAGTGGCGGCTTACAATAGTGGTGAAGGCACGGTGCAACGGCTGTTGAAACGTTATGATGCGACGAGTTACGAGCGGATTGCCACGCACCTGCCCGCGGAAACACAAATGTATGTGCCCAAGGTCGAGGCGACCATTTTACATCGCGAAGGCGCGGCGTTAGAGAAACTGAAAGCCGCTTAAATCTTCCGCAGCGCCCCGTCGGCTTGCATGGCCGCGACCAGATTGAAAATGTCGCGTTGCGCGCAAAACGCCACGTCGTCGCGCAAGGCCGGGTTGGCGAGCAGCCGCTGACCGTTTTGGGAATTGCCGATGGCGGTGGCCAAGCCGGTCAACACCGCTTGCACATAAGTTGCGCGCGCAGCTGTCGAATCGGCGGACTTGCTGGCGTGCGTATTTTTTCCCGAGGCTAGCAGGTCGATCAACGCACCCGCCGCAAGGATATCTTCCGCCGCCGCGTTCTCGCCCGTGCCCGCGCAGATGAGAAGAATTTCTTTTTCCCCGCGCAAATAATCCGCCGTGGCCGTGAGATTCAGGAACGACGCGGCGAGAACCAGCTTAGCTTTCGCACACGCCTGCAACGCGCGCGTGCCGTTGGTGGTGGTGCTGACAATGATTTTTCCGCGCACGCGTTCCGGTGTGAACTCGCGTGGAGAATTGCCGAAATCAAAATCAATTGCGCCTGATTGGGCCGCGCGAATTTTTACGCCGTCGCGCTCGCCCGCGAGCAAAACTTCCGGCTGACGACGACGCAGCGCCACCGCTTCGGCGATTTCGCTGGCGGGAAAAATCTCCTGCGCACCATGCTGCAAAGCGGTGACGAAGGTGCTGGTCGCGCGCAGGATGTCGAAGACCACGCACGCCGTGCCGCGCAAATCGCGTTGGGCGAGCGCGGGCAGTTCCGTGGGCGACAGGAGGGTTTCAATTTTCATTTTTGCTGCGGGTGGCCTAAATATGGGTTTAGTTCCGTTGAGCAACAAGTTTTCTTGAAGCGCACTTACCGCAACAACTTTGAATTTTGTTTAAGCCACCGCTCGGCCGTTAAATAATCCGGGCACAAACGCTCAACCTCTTGCCAAAATTTATCGGAATGATTCATCTGCCGACGGTGGGCAAGTTCGTGGAGGATGATGTAATCGCGCACAAATATTGGCGTCTGAATTAATCGCCAGTTCAATGAAATCGTGCCGCGCCGCGAACAGGAGCCCCAACGTGATTTTTGATTGCGAATCGAAACGCGGGAAATGTCTATGACCTGAATGCGAGCTAATTCCTGAACACGCGCGGGCAATTCTTGTTGAGCGAGTTTGTGAAGATGCTTTTGAATCGCGGGCTTTAAATCCACTGACACATTGCGAACCGTCAGCAATTCGGAACCAAAGCGAATCTGGCCTGCGGTCTCAACCTCGATGCGCACAGGTTCGCCTCTGAATAAAATCTCTGTCCCAACTTTCCATTCCGTTGCGGTTTGGGGCTGGGTTGCTAATCGTTGAAATTGTTGTTCCAGCCAGCCGATATTTTTTAAAGCATATTCTGTGGCCGCCTTGATTGAGCCTCGGCGCGGAACGGTGACGCGAGCAATTCCATCCTGACGTAAGCGTAAAAGATAACGTCGCGCGCGCGGGTGATGCACGAATTGCAAAGGCACCAGTCTTGAGCCGACTTGCAAGGTGTCAGTCTTGGGTTCGGATTTTAAACTAAATAATTGGCTCAACAGCATTGTGCGGCCAATGTTTTCGCCCAATGCGCTCGGAATGTAAAGTCGCGGCTAAAATTCGCGAGCATTTCAAATTCTGTTAAATCTGCTATCATCATTGCATGGACATTGATTTGACCGGTTTTACAACGGCTCAACAACACGCGCTGTTTGATTTGCTCATTTTGGCGATGTATGCGGACGGCCATTTAACAACGTATGAAGATGAGCAATTGCAGAAGTTGTTAGCGGCCATGGGATTTGTTGACGAGCTTGATCGGCAACGTGAATTTGACGCCGCCGTGACTCGGATTCGTCCCTGCATTCAATCGATTTACAAAGCCAAGACGCAGGCGCTTTTGTTAGCCGACGAATTCACCGATCGCAGTCAACAGACAAAGGTGTTGGCGGCGGTGCATCAAATTATGAGTTCGGATTTTAATGTGAGCACTTGGGAAAGCACGTTGTTGTCAGAACTGCGGCTGAAATTTAGGCTGTGAAAAGCCATGTGGATTTCTCAATAAAATCCGCAGTTTTATCTTGGCGTAGGGTTTTCATCCAGCTTTAATGGGCTTTCGGCAAACATTAACCAATAACACAAAATAAAATCATGGCTAAAGCTCTGACTAAATCACAAATCGTATCTGCAGTCGCTGAGAAAAGCGGTCTCACCAAAAAGCAAGCGGCTGAAATTCTGGAACAACTCGCCGCGCTCGCTTACAAACACGCGAAAGATTCTTTCACCATTCCCGGCCTCGGCAAATTGGTGCTCGTGAATCGCAAGGCGCGCGTCGGCCGTAATCCGGCGACTGGCGAAACGATTCAAATCAAGGCGAAGAAAGTTGTGAAGTTCCGCGTCGCGAAAGCGGCCAAGGACGCGATTCTCGGCGTGAAGAAGTAATTTTGATTTCAAGCAAAGGCACTCTGTTCATTCAGGGTGCCTTTTTTGTTTCTGGTAATTCGCGCTTTAATTTGAGGGCAACAATTTAACAACCGTGCAGGCCTGGCTACATTTTCTAGCTAGTTGGCATGGCCGCCACCGTAGGGCATTGCCACGTATTCATACCGGCTTCGATGCGAGCCGCTGCCTGTTCAATTAAATCGCGCCAACGGCGCAATAATCTGCCACTTCGTAGATTGTGCGAGATTCTCCCCTTGCTGTCGCGCGGCTGCGTTTGTATATTCGCGCCGTGACGTTGCCAGCCAGCACCTATTCGGCTTAAAACGTTTAGTGCGTTTCATGTCGGCAAAGTGTCGGTAAATGTTCATTTGCGATTGTTCTTAACATCGTAAATTTAAATAAAAGCTAATAAAATCAATTGGTTTGGAGAGATGGCCGAGTGGCTGAAGGCGCTGGTTTGCTAAACCGGTATACGGTCAAAAGCCGTATCGGGGGTTCGAATCCCCCTCTCTCCGCCATTGATTCTACAATGGTTTCGTGAGTTAGTATGCCTCCAGTATGCCTTTGAGGGTGCGGTATCTGGGAATTGGGGGGTGGCGCTGTGAGTCAATTTGCTGCCACTTTAGCCGAGGCGCGCGCCAAACTTCCCCTGCGCCGTCTCATGGAACAGCACGGCAAAAGCCCCGCATCTGGTCAATGGGGTAAAGATTTTGGGTGTCCGTGGTGCACGCACAAGAGTGCAGGCGTCTTCAAGCCTGAATCCGGCGAGGCTCCGGAAATGTTCAAATGTCATCACAAGCCGTGTCCCACCAATAATATCGCTTTTGAAGAAATCGGGTTTCTGGAATTCGAGTTGGGTTTGGCCAACGATGAAGCGTGGAAGGTCTATTTCAAAGAGGCGGGCGTCTGGAAGGATGCCGAAGATTACGCCGCCAGCATCATGCCGGGCTTTGCCGCCCGCAAAAAACCACCGCTCTCGCCCAGCGCGGAAAACGAACAGATGGTGCAGGAAGCCATTGAGGTGATCCGCGCTGAATGGAAAGCGTCCACCACCTTTCTGAAGGAGCGTTTGCGGATCGGCTACACTCGCGCCGCCTCGTTGATAGATGAACTGGAACGCCGTGGCATCATCGGTCCCACGCGCGGCGCGGAGCCACGGGAAATCCTAAACCTGCCCGCCAAAGAAATTTTACCGTCCCTTGAATCGCCGGCCACGTCCCGGCGGATTCCGTGCAGAACGGCATCTTCTCCGGTCTTGACTGGTTCCCGACCTTTGTCGCCGCTGCTGGCAATCCGGACATCACCTCTCAATTGCTCAAGGGCGTGACGCTTGGCGACCGCACTTACAAAAATCACTTGGACGGCTACGACCAGACCGCGGCCATCACCGGCAAAGGTCCGTCCGCCCGCCACGAGATTTTCTACCTCGGTGAAAGCTCCGTCGGCGCCGTGCGTATTGACGACTACAAGTATCAATTCATCGACCAACCGAATGGCTGGCTCGGCGAGAAGACCCACATGGACGTGCCCACCATCACCAACCTGCGTCTCGACCCGTTCGAACGCATGCGCTGGCCGGGCAACGGCACGAAAGACGGCGCGCAACAATACTTCGACTGGTTCAAATTCCAGTTCTGGCGCTTCGTGTTCGTCCAGCAAGTCATGGGCAAGGAACTCCAGACCTTCCTCGAATATCCGCCGATGCAACGCGGTGCGAGCTTCAACCTCGAAGCGGGGAAAGCGGAAATGGCCAAGAAGATGGCCGAAGCCGAAGCCGCCAGCAAAGGGCCGGGCAACTAGTCGGTCTTGAACTTCACGGCGGGCGATGCGCAAGCGTCGCCCGCCTTTTTTTATTTCCCAAACCAAATCCTCCAGAACGATTCTTTTCGTTCCGGCGGTTTGCCTCCCGCGCAATTCACCTTTTCCGGCGCGGCATCTTGGCTTAACCTGCGCGCGTGGAAACGGCGATGGTCATTTCGGTTTTGCTATTCGCGGGCGCGAGTTTCTTCTTCGCGCTGGCGGAAACGGCGCTGTTTTCCTTGAGCAAATGGCAGGTGGCGCAGCTTTCCGAAAAAAAATCCGGTGCGGGCAAAATTGTTTCCGAACTCCTCGAACGTCCCCACGATTTACAAGCCACGCTCGCGCTGGGAAATACGTTTGCCAACGCCGCCATCCTCGCTGCCGCGTTGCGCATGGTATTTGACGCGCAATGGGGTTTCGGGCTCACGATGCTCGCGCTGGCGGCGGTCGTGTTGCTCGTCGGCGAAGTGTTGCCCAAGACACTCGCCGTGCGGCAACCAGAATTTTGGTCGGTGCGCGTCGCGTGGCCGTTGCTGATTTTTCGCCGCGTGACAAAGCCGTTTTACCGCGCCGCGCAATGGACGAACGCCGCCATTCTCAAACAAGCCGCCGCCACCACCGCGCCGCCCGCCGCCGTGACGGAAGCGGAATATCAAGAGTTACTCGAACTCGCATGGCAGCAAGGCACGCTCGAAGAATCCGAACGCGAAATCATTTTGCAGATCATCAGCCTCGACCGTCGCACGGCGCGCGACGTGATGCGTCCGCGCGCGGGCATGACGTGCATTTCTGACGATGCCTCGGTGGAAGAAATGCTGGCCGCTGCGCGCAAATACAAGCATCGCCGTTTACCGATTTACGATGAATCGCCGGACACAATTGTCGGCATTCTGAACACCCGCGGGCTGCTGCTGGATCCGAAAATTGATCTGGCCGAAGTAATTGAATTCCCCTCGTTCGTGCCCGAATCCATGAATCTGCTGCTGCTGTTCCGTGCGCTGCAAAAACAACAACGCGGTCTTGCGATCGTGCTGGACGAATTCGGTAGCGCCGCCGGTTTGGTGACGATGGAAGATATTCTCGGCGGCATCGTCGGCAAAATCCGCGTGGCGTCCGCGCCGCAAGGTTTCGTTTTGGAAAAAATTTCGCCGGGCAACTGGCGCGTGAACGGCACGATGCGGCTGGAAGATTTTCGCCGCGAATTTCCGTTGCTGCCGGACGTGGCCGAAGTGGAAACGATGGGCGGATTGCTCATGCACTTGCTCGGCGTGGTGCCGGTCGCGGGCGAATCGGCTGTGTTTGCCGGATTAAAATTGACGGCGCAGGTCGCCGACGAACGGCGGGTGCGTGAATTGTTGGTCCAACAAATCAAATGACCACCTACCTCACCACCATTTTTGGCGTTGTCCTGTGCCTGCTGTTTTCATTTTTGCTGTCCGGCATGGAAGCGGGCGTGTTCGCGCTTAATCGCCTGCGCGTGCGGCGGCTCGCGCGGCTAGGCAACGCACAGGCACAAATCCTCCACGTCTTTCTGGAGCAACCGGAAAAATTCCTGTGGACGATTCTGGTCGGCAACACGCTGGTCAATTTTCTCATCCTCGGCTGGGTGCTTGCGAAGCTGCATGAATGGTTCGCCGGCCAGACGGTTTTGATCGTCGCACTGTTCACCGTCATCGTGTTCGTGTTCTATTCCTTCTCGGATTTGCTGCCAAAAATGTTGTTCCGCGCGTATCCTAATCGCCTGTGCCTCGCGTCAGCCAGCGCGGTGCGCATCATGCATCTGGCGCTGGCACCGGTAGTATTTTTGGTCGAAAGCATTTCCCAATTTTTTCTGCGGCGGCGCGGCTCGCGGACGTTTACCGCGCGGCTGTTTGGTAATCGCGAAGAAATGCGCGCGGTGATGGCCGAAGCCGCTCAAGCGCTCACGAGCGAGGAACACGCGATGGTCAATCGCGTGCTGGATCTGCAACATTTTACCGTTGCGCAAATCACGATTCCGCTGGCCAAGACTTATTCGCTCGAAGTGCAATCACCGTTGCGCACCGCATTGAAAATTGCGGCGGAAAAAAATCTTTCGCGCCTGCCGGTCTGGGAAACCCGCGACGGGAAACGGCGTATCGCGGGCATGCTCGACGTCGGCGCATTGTTGTTCGTGGAAAAATTGGACGTGGAAAAAACGGCAGGCGAATTCATGTCGCCAGCGTTGTTTCTCGACGACAGCACGCGGCTCGAAATCGCCTTGCGCCGGATGCAACGCGCCGGTCAACGGCTCGCGATTGTGCTGACGCATGACGGCAGCGAAGCGGGCGTCGTGTCGCTCGAAGATATTTTGAAGCTCATGTTCGGCGAGGTGAAATTGTGAATTGGGATGCGCTCATATCCATCGGCTTAAAGCTGCTCGCCGTGGCGGCGCTGGTGCTGTTCAACACCTTTTTTGTCGCGGCAGAACTGGCCTTCGTCCGCATCCGCGACACGCAACTTGCGCCGCTGGCAGAAAAAGGTAATCGGCGCGCGCGCACTGCGCGGCACATCGTCAAACACATTGATTCCTACATCGGCGCGACGCAATTCGGCATCACGCTTGCGAGCATGGCGCTCGGCGTTTTGGTGGAACCGGTTTTTCACGCGCTGCTGGAACCGGTTTTTCCGCTTCTGAAAATTTCCAATGAACACACGCAGGGAACCATCGCCATTGTCGTCGGCTTTTTTGTGAACTGCTATCTGCTCATCATCGCGGGTGAACTCGTGCCGAAAGCCATCGCCATCCGTCGCACGCTGCAAATGTCGCTGTGGGTCGCATCGCCGTTAAATTGGTTTTCCCGCATCTCGTATCCGTTCATCTGGGTGCTGCACCGCTCGTCGCAAATCGTTTTGCGCTGGCTCGGTTTTAGCGGCGGCGAACTGCATGACCGCCATTCGGAAGAAGAATTGCGCGTCGTGTTGTCGGCGGCGCAAGGCGCGGGCGATCGGCGTGATCTGATTTTGAATGCGCTCGATTTGCGACATCGCACGGCACGCGAAGTGATGCGTCCACGCAATGAAATCACGGCGTTCGATACGACGGCAACTTTGGGCGAGTGCATCGCGCTTGCGGAAAAAACGCGCTACTCGCGTTTTCCCATTTGCGAAAACGGTGATTTGGACAAGACGCTTGGTGTGATTCACATCAAAGATTTGTATGCGTTGCGCGAGCGAGCGAAGACGGCGGTGGAACTGTTGCCATTAGCCCGCGCGCTGTTTTACATCCCGGAAACCGCCTCGCTCGACAAATTGTTGCGGCGCTTTATTGATCGCAAATTGCATTTCGCAGTTGTCGTGGATGAGTTCGGCGGCACGGTCGGAATTGTGACTTTGGAAAATGCGATTGAGGCGCTTGTGGGACAGATTCAGGACGAGTTCGACACGGAAAAATCAGAGCTGATCCGGCTCGGCGAAAATGTTTGGGAAGTGGCTGGCACGCTGGCGTTGCACGATCTCGAAAAAATCATCGGCACGGTGCCGCACGACGAAAATACCACGACGACGAGTGGTTGGGTGACGGAAAAACTCGGCGGGTTTCCCCGTCCGGGCGATTTCGTGAACGTCGGTGAATTTGAGTTGCGCGTCGAGGAAATGGATGGCCCGCGCGTCGGTAAATTGAAAGTGTCTCGGAAAAATTGACTTACCACTTCGCACTGCGCCACGAGAAAATGACCTCTTTATAACAAACACCATTGCTTTATAAATCTTATGAAAAATAAACTTAAGATATGTTTCGGAATTATGCTGACTGTTGCGGCTTCAGCAATGGCTGATGAGACAAATATTTCAGCGGTTTTTTCTAAGACAATCTCATCTAACGAAGTGTTGGAGATAGTTTGCGAATGCTGGTCTTTGCCTTCATCTAATCATAATTCGGCCAACATACCTCAAGGCGATAATGATATTGACGAAAAAACCGGCTTGCCTAAACACCACACGATTTCTTTTTCTAGCCCTTTGGAAAAATCTAATTATATGGAAAGAGCGCAAGCTTATTCTCTCGCTCAAAAAGAAGCTTATGCGAAGGATGAACTCCCAATTCACACAAGTGTAGGCTTTAACCCAGAAGCCGCCCATTTTTACTTTCCTGTATTACATAAAGGCGATCAATCAACTACAAACCACGATTATGGTTTTCAAATGAATCTTTCGCGTTACGATAATCGTCAGGACAAAATCAGCATAGTGGACGTAGATTTCGAACCCGGCGTCGTAGTATATTTATATCGTGTTGAACCATTGAGCTATTATGGCGCGACCTGTCTTTTCTTGACCCAAGTGTTCCGTTCTCCAGATGGTCAGACTTTTCAAAGGAAGGATAGATTGCTTTGGCGCGCACTTGAAGGCGATTTTAGTGAAATAAAAAGTGCGCGCCTAGCTGGTAACTATGAACAAGGAACATTGTGTGTAGAAGTGGACTTGACGTGACTTCACTTTTTCGGGCCAGCTGATGTGTTAGTCTGGGACTTAAGAAAGGACCAGACGAATGAAAGGGAAACGATACACGACGGAAGACAAGATCCGCATCTTACGGGAGGCG
>Ga0164297_10002400_pt1 | contig 18578 bp, 27 predicted proteins | sample GEODES058metaG_FD_113539 | JGI IMG/M metagenome (GOLD analysis project Ga0164297, IMG submission 113539) | Dystrophic lake water microbial communities from Trout Bog Lake, Wisconsin, USA - GEODES058 metaG | ecosystem: Environmental > Aquatic > Freshwater > Lake | place: USA: Trout Bog Lake...
ATAAACAATTGGAGGTTGTTCAACAACTACTGTACGAGGTTGGGCGATTTCATAACCAATCACTCCACCAATTACAGCTGGAGCGACCCAACCCATTCCGTAACCACCACGATAGCAACAACCGCCACGATATCTAAATCCTTCGTGTGCTTGAGCTGTTGCCGATCCAACTAATGCTAACAATGATAAAGCAAAAACTATCTTTTTCATAATATACTCCTTAGCGTATAATATAATAACGCCTTAGGCAAATATTTAGCAAGTTATTTGGCTTCTTTACGAGCGTTCTTTACTGCCGTTACATCGTTACGAGTTTCTTTACACAATTTGGCAAGCTCTTGTAAGTGTTTACGAACGCGAGTACCTGCGGCACCAACTTCTTTATCGTAGAACTTTTCGAAGTCGCCTTCCATTGCTTCTACTAGTTTTGTGAATTCTGAATATTTGTTTGACATAAAATCTCCTTGTATCTTACTTAGCGGCTGTAAAAAACATGGAAATTTTTCTAGTTCACAAATACATTAGTTGAGCAAGAATCTACTACGCCACCGTCGGCTAAACCAGTGCCGCCAGTGGCCGCAGGGTTACCATTTATGAAAACATTAGTTGATCCGCCAACTATGGCAGTACCCCTAGCATTTAGGGTTCCGAGCTGTGCCGCGGGCTGACCGTTGCAGAATACTGTAGCCGACCCTGGTCCAGAAACCAATAATTGGCTACTGCCGGTATCTTCTCCAATTCTAGCTAGTCCTGGCATAATTAATAATCGTAAACTGGCGGTACCGGAGGTTCGGTAAGTAAAGTGGTTCTAGCTGCCGCTTTGGTTTGAATTGCCGTTTGGGCGGCTACTGCACCAGGCTGGGTGAATCCTATCCAAGTCTTCACCGATCCCCATGCACTGGCAGCTGCTGTGCCAATGAATGAATTTTCTATATAGCTAGTTAAGAACGATGAAACTCGAGATGTAGCATCAGTAATAGCATTTGTAACTAGACCGGCCGCTTTGGCTTCGGCATTAAAGGTAGTTACATTACCAATAGTATCTTTGATTGTCTGCAAGGTCACAGACGGTTGAACAACTACAGGAGGGAATCCTGATCTTTCCAATGATGCATTTGTAGCCAATTGTTGAAATTTATTATTTTGAATTTGGTCAACAGCCATCATTGCTTGATTGTTGGAAATTTGGGCAATATGAGATGTTAATGTTGCTAATGCTGTGTTAAGTTGTGTTAACTGGCTTGTGGCGCCCTGTATGGCCTCATTAATTGATACTAGCGCCGGAGCCATATCATTTAATGCGCCGGCTGCTACCTTGTTTATAGCATTTGGGGTTAACGGTGTAGCGGACGCCGTCGCACTGAAATTAGTGAGTAAAAAGCCGTTAAGAGCTACCAATGTTGAGGTAAGAGCACTTATCGCGGCTGGAATAGCAGTAGCTGCGTCGTCGGTAATAGTCCAAGATCCCGGACCTCCTTGATTTACGATAGTTGTCATAATATCCTCTTATTATATATTTATTATGCTAGCTTTATACCTGTAGTTGATTCTATAAATTGGTCAGCAAATTGCTTATCAGTAGCTTCGCAGACTGTAACTGTAGTTTTAAGTAGTTTGACTTCTTTGTCTGGACTCACCGTAAACAAGTATGGCATCAAACCAGGACCCTTTTGTCCCATCCCAATCACACAGGGATTCTTTAACTTATAGTAACTAACAGCATCCTCAATCAATTTGGCAACGATTTCTTCGCCGCTAGTTAGTTTTAGGGTGATTACCTCCCCAACCGATACACCTTTGTCTATTAACATATTACACCTTTTGAAAATGTGCGCGGAGTTCTGTAAACCCGCCTATTAATTTATCATCTAAAAAAATCTGTGGTACAGTTCTGGCATTAGGCACAGCTTCTAATAATTGCTCACGAGTATAATCTTTTTGAATATTGCGTTCTTCAAACTCAACACCTTTCATTTTTAACAGAGCCTTTGCTTGATCGCAATAAGGACACTGATTCTTGCTCCATACTATAGCGTTCATATCTTTTTCCTTTCTAATTATTATAATGCAGGTAGTGCATCGTAATCAATACCTTCGCCCATCACTCCGATGACATAGTTGGTAGATTCTGACTCTTGTAGCGCAGTTTGTTTATTGCTTGTGTTCACATGTTTATTAAACCACGGAATAGGTGTTGATTTCGGAGCAGGCTGTTGATATTTGATTCCGATATCTTTAAGAGCCGATGCCGCAGTATAATCAACAAAATCTTTGAGAATATTAGCATTTAGTCCAATCACAGGACCTTTCTTGAATAGGTACTCGGCCCATTCTTTTTCTTCACGGATTACATCTGTGTATAGTGCATACACTTCTTGTTCACACTCATCTTTGATTTCAGAGAAACGATTATCTTCTTTGACTACTTGATTGATCAAATAGGCTGTCCAACCTTTGTGTAACAGTTCGTCTTGTAGAATAAGACTAATAATATTACCATTACCAATAAAGATCTTGTTCTCTACCATAGCCAAGCTGGTAGCAAAACTAACCATAAATCGGAACGCTTCTAATGCATAACTGGCATGTAGTGCCATCCAAATTGCCTTGATGTAAGTAGTTTCATTGATCTTTTCGCCTGATTCTCTGCGACAATTAATTTGATGCAGGGCATCATAATAGTCGCCTACTGAGCTAGCCATATTAACAATTTCATCTGTGTCATGGATTGTATTAAACACATCCTTAGGTACATTGTAGATATTACGAATAATATGACTGTAGCTCTTACTATGGATGTTGGTTTCGAAGAATGTCCAGTTATAGACTAGAGCTTCTAATTCGGGCAAACTAATAACTGGGGTGAAGATTTGGCTCGGACCTCGACCCTGTAAACTATCTAGTGCTGTTTGACGTAATAAATTGCTGGTGAAAATATGTTTAATCGCATCGCTCGCATCCTTAAAATCATTTGCGTCTTTGGTAAGACTAATCTCTTCGGGTTGCCAGAAGAAGCCTCGGGCTGTCGCTTCAAAGTCTGCAATCTTCTTGTATTTAACTTCTTCAAATCGTTGAATGGTTACAGGACCTGCTGGATCTAGAAACATCTTACGACTCAAATAGTCTGTTTTAGTTTTTAAATTATATTGTTCTTGGCTCATTAATATTTTCCTGATGCAAGTACTATCTTGCAAATATGTTCTAATCGTTCGATGTGTTCATAGGCACGCCATGGGCTTGTATCAATAGCTACAACACCGTGTCCTTTAATGCCTACAATGTCATAGGCAATGTTTCCGTTGTTGTCTAACTTTAATTTTTCAAAACATTGATCAGCCAATTCTTGACTAATAGGCGGCACGTCGCCAACATTAGGTGCTACCTTAGTATAACGATTAAGTTCTGGAAAGGCATCGCTAATAGTACTAAGATCAATTCCGGCATGCATGGCGGCAATACAGTAAGTAGGATGTACGTGTACAACTACACGAACTTCATCTTGGTGTTGTCCCATATGTTTTTGCAATCCGTAGTGAAGAGGAATCTCACCACTTGGTCTAAGATTGCCGCTGATATCAGTATAAGGTAACTCTATCCAATAATCATCTCTAAGCCCGATCTTCTTAAACTGATCAGGTTGTAATGTTTGTTTGCGTACTCCACTTGGAGTGATATAAAAATGATTCCGGTCGTGATGTCGAATACTAACATTACCATCACGACTGGTAATCCAATTACGCTTATAGGCATCGACTAAAATATCACATATAGTTTCTAGCATTATAACTTACATGCCTCACAATCATCTTCTAATTCTACTTCATGATACCCATTCAACTGAACGCCATTTACCTTTGTTTCTTCTACATCGACAGCTTTACTGCCTGCCTTATTGATTAAACTATAGTAAAAAGTTTTTAATCCCCACAACTGTGCCTGCATGAGATTTTTAGCGATTAATGTAGTCGGTACTTTACGATCTGCAAAGTGCGCAGGATTATAAAAAGTATTAGTACTGATACTTTGATCAACATAAGCCGCAAGTACAGCCGCAGTCTTTAAGTAACCATCGCAGTCTTTTTGATCCCACATAAGTTGGTACTTGTTTTTAAGTTTAGCATACTCAGGAACAACTTGTGTAAATGACCCTGCTTTGCTTTCCTTTGTGCTAATCAAACTCATAGGCAATTCAATTCCATTAGTGCTGTTTATAACAACACTACTGCTTTCAACTGGAGCAATGGCCATTAAGGTTGCATTGCGGACACCGTACTGCCTCATATTAGTACGGAGTGTTTCCCAATCAAGTTCTGGTGTAAAGTCTGCTAAATCATTAACAGCTTTGGCTCTTAATTCCCAAGGAAAAATTCCTTGCCCATATCGTGTTTTTTCACTATCGATACATGCACCGCGCTCTCGGGCTAATTCAACAGTAGCCTCTGTCAAGTAAAATGCTTGATGTTCCATCCATGTCTTAACATCCTGGAGTGCGTCCTTTTCTCCGTACTTTAGGTTACGCTTGGCATGCCAGTAGGCTAAATTGGTTATACCAATACCTAGTGGGCTGATTTCATCGTTAGATAACTTACTCTGGATTGATAGGAAGTCTTGATAATCAAGAATGTTACAAAGGCTACGCTGTAGTATACGGCAAGCACGACGCATGTCTTCTGGATTACGGAAGGCTCCCCAGTTGATTGATCCTAGTGTACATAACGCTATGCGACCTTCAGCGTCATCCAGACGTTTGAAGCTTTTTGTAGGCAATAGGATCTCACAACATAAGTTGCTTTGGTAAATGGTATGGAAGTCGGGATCAAATGGTCCTTGATTTTGTACATTGTCGATAAACACGAGATAGATACGGCCTGTATCAGTACGCTCTTTCAATATACCACCTTTGAATACTTCTTCGGCACTCATAGTCTTTTTACGAAGACCAGATTGCTTTTCATATTTTACATACAGTTTTTCAAAAGCGGCAATATCTTTATAAAATGCCTCGTACAAGTCAGGTACTTCATTTGGATCAAAGAATGTTATATTTTCTTTGTTTTTAAATCTTCTCCAGAAGAAGGCAGAAAGTACCACTCCATAGTCCATATGTCGAACCCTAGTTTCTTCTGTGCCTTGGTTATTCTTAAGAACAATAAGATCATCAAACTGATGATGCCAGATGGGATAAAATACAGTAGCACTTGCATTGCGAATGCCTCCTTGACTACAGCTACGAAGGTCACCGAACCATTTCTTTAAGAAAGGTATCATACCAGTATGCATGATTTCACCACCGCGAATTGGGGAGCCCAATGGGCGTAGTCGACCGATTTCCAATCCGATCCCCGCACGTTTACTGGCATACTTGGCCATCATCTCGCCAGAAGCAAATATGCTATCCAAATCGTCGTCACTGCGGATAAGCACACAACTAGAAAACTGTTTAGTCGGAGTGCCAAGGCCAGCCAAGACAGGTGTAGCGAGAGTAAACAAACCATCGGATGCCGCTTGATAGTATTCTTTAATGTAACGCATCCTTGCGCTATTCGGTTCTTCCTTATGGAAGACTGTAGCTGCTGCCACAATATATCTAATTTGTGGAGTTTCATAAATTTCCTTTGTCGCACGGTTGCGTACCAAATATTTTTCAATCAACTGCTCGATGGCCGCATAAGAATAACCTTCGTCCTTTTCATGGTCCAACATGTCATTCATTTTGTTCCAATCGTCTTCGGTGTACCACTCTAGTAATTCTTTGGTGTACAGCCCTACAGATACATTTTTCTTCACGATTTCGTATAAATGTGGAACTTGGTAATCTCCATAGACATCTTTTCGTAGCATACTCAATCTTTGTTTGCCTGCTACATATTGATAATTTGTATGGCCTACATCTGGATTCTGTTCTACATCAATAAGATCCACGATAGCTCTTAGAGTAATACCATCAATTTCTTCAGTTGTGATCCCATCATAGAAATGTAATTGAGCTTTGATTTCAATCATTGATTGACTTACATCGGCTATACCTTTACAGACTTTTGCTACCTGCGCTTGCCATTTTTCAATCGTTAATGGCTCTTTACTTCCGTCTCTTTTTATTACTGTTATCTTTGTCATGTCTGTCGCTTTAATAATTAATTGGTCTAGGCAGTATTTATTGATGTCCTTTCGACGAATAAATCATTTTGTTAATCAATGATTAAACCGCCATTAGAGGCGGTTTTAATTATATTCTAAACTTTGGAATATCTTATCATGCTCGTTATTAAAATTATATATGCATTTTTAGAACAAGTCAAATAAGTTGGTTTAAAATAATGACAAATAGGTATAGGTTAAAATACCTTGATCACCATTGATTGAATTAGCATATTGGATTACAATGGACGCAGGTGTTGCACTTGATCCGTTCCCCAATACATTGTTGTTAGCATCAATAAAGTAAGCTTCGAAATCTATAAGCAAGGCATAACTGTCATTGCCTAGAAAATTATATTCATCACTTAATTGCACTAATTTAGTAGCCGGGTCGGCGATTAAACTAATAGTACCTTGACGACCAAAAGCATTATTTGTGCTTTTGTATTCGTAGCTGATCTGATAGTTCATAGTACTATCTGCATTACTGCTTAAAGTAATAGGCGCACCAGAATAGTCAGTGTTGATAGGTAATCTAAATGCTGTGACCAATTGCCCGACACTGTTGTTATAGCTTAATGGTATTTGTCTACTCGAAAATGATCTGTATTGACTACCAACACCTGCTACTTCTGGAACATAAGGTTGTGTGACCGGAATATTGGAAGTCAAGTACATTGTTCCGGTAGCCGTAGTTAAATTGAATGCCGCACCATTTATACTTGTGCTGATTGTAATTTGCGTATTATTTAATATACTGGCCACATAATATGTTGTGGCGGTTTGAATACCACCAAAAGTTGTTCCTGTAAATGATATTGCTAACCCCACAAACAACTTATTTGTAGTAATCAATGTGATAGCATTAGTACCAGCTGTAGTTGCTGTCGTTGTAATATTAATATTATTGCTTGGAACCACTGCGAGATCGTCTCCACGATCGCTTCCCGTACTTTCTACGATATTTTCTGCAGTTCCAAAATAAATTTGGGGATAGATTGCATAACCGTTTCCGCCACCGTTACACCCGGTATTACTAAGTTGGCAATTTTTTACAATGTTACTAGTTCCTAATCCGAGCATAACTGCCTGTTGTTTAACATTATAGAAATGTATATTATCAATAGTAGTTCTTCTTGGACCATATTGTTGTCCTACCGAACTGCCGTCGGCATAGGCACCGACCCCATTTAATGTTAATGGAATGTTAACTCCTAACCTGAACCCTTGTTGTACATCTTGGACTGTGCAATCTCTAAAAGTATTGTTGACAATATCGCCAAAGGCAAATACTGCATAAGTAAATCCTGTGATATGTATATTAGTCAATATATTTTCTTGACAAGTAACTAGAGAACTAATAGAGTTCATGGTAATACCAATACTGGTTAGACTGGGAGTTTCTGCCCATAAACCTTGTACTGTAATATCATTAATAAAACATGATAAAGCACTGTCTAATTGCAGACCGGGTTGAGTACTTGTATTAGATAATAAAGTAAAGCCGTCTAATCTAATTTTTCTAGGTTGGGTAGTACCTGTGGCTGAGGTAGGGAATTGATCAGGAACGAAACGGACAACTGGTCCTGTACCAGTAAATGATAAAATAGTTTTATCTGATCCGGCACCTAATAATGTAGCATAACTAGGAACTAGTAGTGTACTGGTTATTTTAAATGTACCAGCTAGGAAATTTAAAACTTTTCTAGTGGCACTGCCTGCGGCTGTTTGCGCTGATGCAGGATTATTATTTTTAAATAATTCGTTAATGGCTCGTTGTATAGCGGCTGTATCGTCTGTGATTCCGTCGCCCACTGCTCCAAAGCTAGTTACATTGACTTGCTCATCTAAGCGATCTTGTAGTTGTCTCGATATAGGAGTATTTACACTAGCACCAGTAGCGATAGTAACATCGTTGGCTTTGTATGTATATTTTAAACTGTTAAGGATGTTACCGCCTGCCGACAGTTCATTTACAGTTAAAATCTGTGTATTGCCTACACCAGGAGCACCCTCTGAAACACTACCATTACCGATCCATAATGTTTGATCGTCTACTGCCCATGCCATTTCGCCACTGGCTAATTGCGGAATACCGGACCCACCGTTGGCTTTTCCGCGACGTATTTGAATTTTAGAGATTTGTACGACAGCCATTGAAAATATCCTTATTATAGGATATTTATCAGTTTTTTGAGTAGTATTGTTCTACACGATCCCACCACTTAGCAGTCCAGTGATCAAAATCTTCAGGTTTCAATATAAATTCCTGGTAAACAGGAACATCTATCATTTCTAGTTGCTCATTCATTTTAGGACTGACACACATTAAAACTACACCCTTCGTATGTTAGTTCCGTGTACTTCATTGTGTGCTAGTGCGTAGGCTGTTAGCTGTAGATAGTAATCTTCAATCCATTCTTCTCGTTTGGGTTTGTTAGTTTGCTTGTAGTCTAATATACTTTCTTCGTTTAAATGAAGACCGCATCCATCAGTAGTTCCCGCATATAGACCGGGATAAAATAATGGAACTTCTACACCCCATATTTCGTTAACATTACACATACCTGCCGATATAACTGTTTTAGCCATAGCATGGCTTTGCTTACTATATGGGTTGGTGCCTGGTTCATTAATCACCCCAGTCTTAACATAGTCTTCTAGGAACTTGTGCATCCTAGTGCCACGACCACTTGCTTCTGTAACAATCTGTTGGGCTTTAACTTCGCCTACACGCTTTTTCCAATTGTTTAAAGCATCAATCTTTTCTTGTGGTTTGGTTTTATCTAAAATCGTAGTGACACTCGGTACTTTGGTGCCATCAGGTAAAGCATATAATCTTTTACCGTCTACACTCTTACGATCAATAGGAGTGTAATTAAATTTAGGAGTTAATAAAGTCATGCCTAAGTATACAATAATTAGGACAAATTGTCAACGGTTACTTTCCCAAATCAGTAGCTCGTTTCGCCATTTTCTCTACTTGACCTGTTTGTTCTCCACCATTTTGGCTGGCACCTGGTTCTTCACCTGTCTTAACTACAAGACGAGTATCATCGAAATCATGCACTAGTTTATGTAGAACTTGTTGTTCTTCTGGGAGACCTTCTTCGTCTTTCCAACGCTTGACAAATGCTTGGTAGTCAACTGGAATACCTTGATCCTGAAGACTTTGCCAATGTTGTTCAACTGGACCAGTTGGAAGACCTGATTCTTTGTTGTTGGCTGCTTGGGCTTGTAAGGTCATTAATCGGCGAATTAACGGATCGCCGATATTTTCTTGCTCAAGTATTACTTTTTTTTTGAGTTAAGTAGCATTCCTAAGCGGCGGCTATATTCAACTGACTCACGCTTTTCACGGCCTGCTTCTGGAGCTGGTGGAGTGCCTGCGGGTGCAGCTGTTGGATCTTCTGCACCCATGCCTGGTTCTGCGCCTGGAGCTGGTGGCATTTCATTGCCCATATCTGCGCCCATTTCGCCGCCTTCCATGCCTGGTTCTGCGCCCATTGTTCCTGGGGCCTCACCGCCTGATACTATTGCTAAACCGCCTGATAGCCCTTGACGTGAATTTTCCAATGCAGAATAAACTGCTTCAAGTGCCGGCTTTACTTTCTGGTTATATTGTTCTGCTACGTCGTTGCCTAATGCTTCTCTTATAGAGTCAAGAAGTTCTAATAGCTGTTCTGCCTTCATTGCAGCTACATCTTCTAACCAACCAGTAACACGGTCGACCATGTCCTTGGTAGCCATGATGATTTCTGCTTTGTCTTGTTCGCCTTCTGCTAGGATATAGTTTGCTGCAGACTCTGATAATTCGTATCTTGTTGTTAGTTCAGCCTTTAATTCTGATACATCTGATTCGCCTATGGTCATTCTGTTTACAGCAGAGTCGATCCATTTTTGTGGAACAGAAAACTGTTCTGCTCTTTGACGAACAACATCGCCTAGGTAACGATTAACGCCCTCCATTTTCTTCTTGTTCTTTTCATCATGCTCTTCGTGATCGTGTTCATCGCATGTGCATTCTACATGGCCGCAATCTGGACACTCTTCTTCTTTTGATTCTTCTCGTTCTAGGATAGCTTGATTAACAATGTCTAATAACGCACGAGTTTTTTGATATTGTGGATTTTTGTGTATGCTGTCGAAACTTTCTTCAAGTTCAAACTGGCTTACTTCAGTTCTTAGTCTGTTCTGCACATCTGATAGTTGTGCATCATTGAACTGTTCTAAATTTAATTTATAGCCAAACTTACGGGCTAGGCTCTCGTTAAGTGCCTTGGTTGTAACTGGGCGTGATAGCTCTCTAATTTGCATAATTGCTTCCCTAGAATTATTGTTAAGTATTTATACAAAACTCCACTTAAACATTCTAGATATTTGGTCCCTGTAATGTTCAGCTTTGTCTTTGCTGTATTCTAATTTATTTAATAGTATCTGATATCTTTCAAAGTCCTTTGTGGCAGGCATGTATTTTTTACATCTCTGCTCATCGCTATGATGACTCCAATATTTACGATCAATGATCTTAATTTCGTTGAATCTCTGTAGATCAGCTCGATTATACTCTCTAGCGGCCATTAGGGCACAACTTTTTAAATAAAACTGTTCTATAAAATCTGAGTTTTTGTAATTATATACTCCCCAGTTACCCTGGGCAGTGAGTTTAATCACATAGTCTTTGTAGGCCACTGCGCCGTTAGGCAATATGACTACATTAAGCTGTTTGTTTACCTCTGTTTCAAGATGCTCGGCGAGCTCCTTAATAGGTATAGGTTTTTTATTTTTTTTCTTTGTATTCTTCATTGGCAACCACCGTTGGATCTTCGAACCCATACTTAGTTACCAAACTTTTACGAATTAGGGTCTGAACTCTGAATTGTTCGTGTTCTTCTAGTTGTGCTACCTTTATTGGATTCTTAAGTTTACGCAGTAGATCGCGTTCTTCATTAGTGACCCAAATCTCAAAACTAGAGATCAACTCGTTCATCTTCATGTTATCTTAGCCCAGCTATCCTAAGCATAGCCTGTAGATCATTGTAGATTTTAGTTTCTTCTTCACTTGCAGATTCATGCATCGATGGCGGTGCAGGAGTAGCTTCATGGATACCAGCTAACCCTTTTAGGCGATCAAGTATGCCTGGTTGTTTCATTCCTGGTGGTAGTGCATCGGCTGGCATGTTGGCAACTACTGAAGGATTTTGTTGGATCCATTTCATAGGATCAGGTTCTACAGGTTTTAAATTGCCATGTGCATCAAGCGGAGGCCCCATGCCTGCACCAGGTTCTCCTGCTAGGTCCTTGGCATTCTTTACTAGTTGGATTCGATAAGCATAGAAATTCTTTAACCATGGCTCTTGAGCTTGATTCATTAATTGTGTTAGCTGTGCTGTCTGTGGATCACTACCTGGTTGTTCTTCTTCCATGGGCTTGTTGATTGTAACACTTTGACCTGCCTGTACTTTAGGTAAGTTCATAGACATTGTGTTGTTCGGACCTTGTTGTAGCTGTGAAACGGGTACAGTCTGTGTGCCCATTGTAGGATCATTGATAGTAGCTGTGCCTTTGGTTGGATCTGTGCTGACCACATTGGCCTCCATCATGTCCTTAGGAGCTTCTGGTTTCTTTGGCTCAATAGTATTTTTAGGCTTCTTGTTATAGATTTTAGCTTTAAAACCTTTCTTATGTTCGCCAACGATTTGATTTACTTTCATTATTGTTCCCCTAGGCTGAGTTCAGCACTTTGTAATTTATTAGTATGTTTTCTCAATTTGTCTATCTGTCCTCGAGCTCTTAGCAATTTAAATGCTAGATTTTCTACAGAATACTCGCCATTCTTTTCAAGACCTGCTCGGCGCAGACGCTTGAGATCATCCATGGCTGACTTAGATATATTTAAGTCTTTTGAGCGTAGAGCTTGATTGATCTTGCCCGCATAATTACGGGCTTTATTTTTAATTTCTTTATGAGTAACTCCGACTTCTTCTTGAGTAGGTTTTACTAGCCATTTATTATGCATAACTGAATATATGCCAGATGAGTAGTGTTCTTGTCGGCTATCTTGTACATACAGTTCTACAGGTATCCCTTTTATTGTGATGTCATAACTGGCATTATATTGATTCTTTTTAGCGTCAAATAGCTGTACTAGGTCAACATGATCTTTTGGTATGTCTACCACTAAATGCAGATCTAGATCGCTGTGCTCACTATATCCAAAAGCAGCATTGCTTCCAGACACTGTAATATCTCGTAATTTTAAATCTGGTAGTTCTAAAAACTTATAGAAATGTTTGGCGATTCTCAATAAGGTGTAGCGAACATCTGGCTTGAGATGGCCAGTTTCCCACAGTTTGTGGTTAAGTTCTTTATGGTGGGGTAGGGGATTAACCGCTTCGTCAAATTCTTGTATCAGCATGATACATTATTTAACAATTACAAGCCGAGGAACTTGAATATTGCCGGAAGATTCATGGCATGCACCCAACCAGATCCAGCTAAGAATGCTAGTAAGGCCATACCATACTTGATGCCTTTGTCTTTAACTGATTGTAATTCTTTGATTTTACCAGCAAGTTCTGCATGTTGCTCTGTTTGCTGTTCATTGAGTTTGTCAGCATGTGCATAATAATTTTGAGCATTGGTACGATATTCAGCAGTCATCTTGTCTAACTGTTCTAGCACTGAATCACGAGTACGATCTAGGCAATCATGCATGTCCTTGACGTCGATTTTAAGGTCGTCAATTTTTTCTTCTATTTGATGTACTTTTGTTTCAACTACTGCTACACGCTCTGGTAGCGTAGCTAGTTGTGCTACCGCTTCTTTAGTGGCCATGTAAGGCTCTCCAATGTTATAAGTCAAGTGCTCGCTCCGAGCCATGTGCCTATTGTATGATTGAATGCCTAGTTATGATTGACGGTGCCTCTTCTGTTTTATTTATTACTTTTTGAAAAAAACAATGTTCCTGTACTGTCCGTAGGGTTCAAAAACAGCATAGGTCTGTTTCATGCGTTCATTCAGACCAGTGATGTAAGGTACTAGTTCAAAGTCTTCGCGCAGTAGTTCTACAGGATCGCCATCATAGTCATATACATCGTCACGCTCGGTGGCAAAGTCTAATCTCCATACACGGATAATTTCATCTGTATCAAACCCGACTACTTTACCTCTTACTTCTGTAGCTATGGGTGATTCCCAGCGAATGTTGGCCCTTAAACCTAGAGTCTGTATAACTGTTTGAAAGTTTTGTTCTTGTTGAAGTAGTTTTTCACGACCAGATTCCGGCCGGTGCTGGCCGGTGTGAGTAATATCTACCAGGGTGTATAATTTATATTCCATGCCTATATTTACACCAACAAAAAAGGACTCCGAAGAGTCCTGATTTGCTTCCCATCCCGAACAGGAAATTAACTATTAGATAGTTGCGCCTACTGCTAGGTTGCTGATAGTTGATATTGTGCAAGCTGAACTACCACCTAATGCTAATGCACTAACAATAGCTGCTTCAACATCACCATATGATGCATCTTCAACGTTGCTGTTTGCTGCGCTGTCGTTCAATGTGTCATCACTGAAAACTGCAACAAACCCTGCTGAGTTAGGTGCAAATACACCATACAACTCACCCACAACTTGTAGTGAACGAACAGCTTTGCTGAATGAGCTGTTTGATTGTTGATAGTTTGTTGAAAAGTTAACTGCTGTTGATCCGTCAGCGGCAACTGCTGTTACTTTAACAAAGCGTAGTACACGAGTACCAAAGTTTGTGAAAGGTGCTGCTGATTGAAATGTACCATAAGATGTTAGGTAATTTTGTGCGATTGTTCCGCTTTCGCCGACACCGCCTAAGTTTGATCCGATTAATGATGGCATAATATTTCTCCTCGATATGCTTTATCATACTGACTACACTCTGTAGTCACCCTTTTGGGGCTTGTACTTTTATTTATTTCTAGATCATAAAATTGGGCCCAAATGGCCGATTTTTGAAGTCTAGGTTTGATCTTTACTTTCCTGGATACGCTTGATTCCACGCTTAAATTTGGTGGGATCTGCGCCTTTGATACTATTGATGAATCTACGCTCTAGTTCTGCTGCTGTTTCGATATCGTAATTTTCGCGTATCAGCGTCATTAAATTTATGGCACTTTGTATGATATTGGAACCACGACTTTCTATCACCAAGTCAGTGTCTCGATTGATAGTTACATCAGTTAGTCCCTGTAATATTGATCTTGTGCTCTTGCGCATGTTTTTCTCTTTGTATTATTTATTGAATTTTACACTCTAGTTAAACTAATATCAAATAACTTGAAATATATCAGTGTTTGTACTAATATACTAAATACTCAGTAGAAACACTGAGTTACTACTTAACACACACTTAAAGGAACACAAAATGTTAAAAATCATATCAAACTGGGTCAAAAACCTAGAACAATCGTTTAGTAAGCCACAAACTTACGGTAGCGGTCTAGAGTACTATATTGTTTCAAACAAGCCACAAAACGCCGCAGACGTTGATCGTCTAACCAAAGAATACGAAACGAATAGACATAGTTTCTATTGGGCAAGGGGGCTATAATATGTTAAAGGCCTTTGCAAAATTAGAACAAGAATACGGGCCAAAGTTGGCCATGTGGGCTATTGTAGCCATAGTTACTTACTTACTGGTGCACCAATGAAACAATTTATTAAAGACTTCTATGAAATTATCAAGGCTGTACAGCAGGCTCGTGCAGAGGCTGTGCTTAAAGGTCAACACTGGATATAATCAATGTTTGCTACAGTTCGCCGTGTACTTCCACACGAATATACCAAATATCGTACGCACCTTAAATCTCTTGACACAGAATCTAAGGTATTACGGTTTGGCTATGCAGTTAGCGATTACATCGTGGACACACTTTGTGACAAGTTTGAAGCCAATCCTAGCAAACATATTCTTTTTGCTATAGAGAACGATCAGTTAGAATTCGTGGCTGTAGGTCATATTGCCCTAGAGGACACAATGGAACTGGCATTCTCTGTACTTAAAGACTATCAAGGTCAGGGCATGGGTAACCTGTTAATGAAGCGTGTTATACAATGGTGTCGTATCTTTGGCAAACGCAAAGGTTGTATAGTATGTTTGAGTACTAACTCAGCTATTAAACATCTGTGTGCCAAATACGGTATCACTATGACTAATGAACTAGGAGAGACTCTCGCAGACATAGTCTTGCCAGTGCCTAGTTTATCCACTTATGTAAATGAGGCGGCAGATATAAATCTAGCAGTTGTAGACTGGTTGAGCAAACGCATCACAAAACCTCTTGCTTTTACAGTATAAGAGATATATAATAACACAACAGCAACAAGTTGTTGTAACACACAAACATACACACAAGGAGAAAAATATGTTTAATCAAGCAATCGACACCGTACAAAGCGGTAAAAAAGTAATCGTTAACACATTTGTTAAGGATGAAGTGGTTCAGAAAGAACTAATCAAATTAATCGAAGCACAAACTAAGTTTTACCAAGGTTGGGTTGATACAACTCTTACCCTAGCACAAACTCTAGTTTCTAGCTTTAAAGATACAGTTTACAAAGGAGCAAAATAATGTCTGATTTTACTCCAAAACTACCAGAAGTCAAGTTCAACAAGAATGGATATGAAATCCGCGCTGATGTATTGGCCATGGCCAAACAACATGTTGAACAAGAGTACCACGCTAAATTCGCAGGCTGGGAAGTCTCCGCCAAGCGTGATGAAAAGACAGGTGAACTAGTTTCATCTATTGCAATGCCAGAGTTTCCTGGACTTGATAAAGTATTGGAAGCAGCTGAAAAGTTCTATGGTTTCGTAAATAGCGGAACTAAGAAGTAAGCATAGCTTGTTCGCAGAAGTGCGTTAATACTAAAGGGCTCTACGGAGCCCTTTCTCTTATCCTATACTAACCTGTGTAAATAATTCGGGATTTTGTTTGCCCCAGTTACGCATAATTACTGCGGCTTCGGCATTAGCTTCATTTTCCTGCGGACTACCTGTGGCACCTGGATCTGGCCCATCTAAGTCACCATTTAAATCTTGTTTGTAATGTACAAGTTCATGAGCTAGAGTACGGCATACATCCATGATGTGTCTATGTTGGACGGTAATCTGGATATGTTCGCCGCCGTACCCTCCAAAAGATTTTCTTTCTGCCGCATTGTTAGCATCGAATACAAAATCAAATTTAGGTAAACTATCTAACTCAAGATGCTTGGCGGCAAACCCAATAAACTTGTGTAGGATTGAGTAAGTTGATTTTCGGGATAACCCTTCTATTAAAAATTCTTTGGAGCGCATAGATTATTTATTAGCCTATCATTGTGGCATAGGCAAATATATCGTCTATGCTAGTGGCTCCAATGTTGGCTCTTGCATTAGATTGTTGAGTAGTTGTGAGGCCTTGTGTAGGTGAATATAATACAGCAAATACTGTACCACTACCGGCACCTATATTTTGCCAAGTTACTCCACCACTACCATCTGTTACTAGCACCTGTCCACTTGCGCCGTCTGTAGATGGAAGAGTGTAGTAATATCCTCTACCACTAGTTTGATTACCGATAGTAACAGTACCGCTTGAATTAAGTTTAACAGCATAACTACCATTTGTTAATTGACTAAAACTTGATGGTATGGTAGGTTTATTTGTTAAATCATTATAACTACCGCTAGTAGCTACTGTGGCAAAACTTAATCCGAAGGTCCAGTAAGGTAAACTATTCCATGTAGTTACACCGTCACCAATCTTAATTTTTTTGGTATCGGTTTCAAAACCCTGTTCACCTTGGCTCAGCAGAGTATTAGCCGCAGTCCAGTTAGCAGCTAGGTCTCTTCTCAGTTTAATCTGCTGGCTCATTACGAGGTACCTCCGTCAATCATCGCATCTGCGGTGCTATATGAGCTAAAGGCACTGCCACCTTCAATTTGATAATTTCCACTACTACCACTTCCTCCGCCACTTACTGTTGACCAATATGCAGATCCAGTTCCGCTACTAGTGAGAACCTGTCCCAAAGTACCTGCTGTAGCCGGTAAACTAAAAAATGGTAAAGTAACTGACCCGTCACTATTTAATGTTAGTGTTTGGGTTCCATTTGATAATTGACTTGGATTAAGTGCAACTATACTGTTAGTGCCACTTACGGTCTTCTTAAAATAGAGTATTCCGTCGTTGGTATTAAGAGCAACTTCGCCGTCAGAAAGCTGTGTAGTTAATGGTATACTACCTGGCGCTGTACTTCGTCTTAACTTTATAGTAGTCATCAATTAACCGCCAGTTATTAGTATGTGCCGCCGTCTAAATCCGCCCAGACTGGAACTCCACTTGAATTAACTTGCATTACTTGACCTGTTGTACCAATAGATAATTTAGATAGTGTGTTTGAAGCACTGGCATATAATGTGTCCCCAGTGGAATATGATGTTATTCCTGTACCGCCATATGTTGGCCCAATCGCTGTGGCGTTCCAAGTACCTACTGTAATTGTACCAATGCTTGACAAACTACTTAGGGTAGTTACTGCTGTGTTAACTAGTGTACCGCTAGTTGGGAACGTTACACTTGTGTTTGCTGTCAATGTGCCGGTAAATGTATAAGCACCAGACAGTGTAACGTTACCACCGATAGTAATAGTACTTGAACCGTTGTTTACTCCAGTACCACCATATGTGCTACCAATTACGCCGCCGTTATAAACTACACCAGTACTTAAAGTTTTATTGGTTAAAGTTTGAGCTGTTGTTTTATCAACTGTAATACTTGTATCAATACTGAAACTGTTACCAGTTAGTGTTAATCCGTTACCTGCTACATAAGTTCCAGATCCGCTGAACTGTGTATAAGCAATAGCATCTGTACCAATCTTAATAGCGTTAGCTGGACTTGCTCCTGTACCAATATTAGTTTGTACCCAACCAGTTTTGCCATAAGTTGTACCTTTTGTAACAAACGCAAAGTCGCCAGGAATAACTTGACCTGCTATACTATTGTTATAGTCTGTAGCACGAGTCAAGACCCATTTTGTTGTACCCGCTACACCTAGTGTGCTTAGATAGTAAACACCGTTGTATTTTGCGCTAGTACTTGTGAAAGAATTGACTAAGACACGATCATTCAGTACTAGTGTGTAACCGTCAATGGCCAGCACCGTACCGCTGGTAGCATCAGTAAGTGTTGCGCCTATACCAGTACCAGTACCAGCATCAGTTGTACCATTAGCATAAGTAGCACCTGTGATAGCTGTATTTGTGCTATCGGCTAATACTTCTACGCTGTCGTGTACATTGATACCAGTAGCTGCCGCATCAACATATCCTTTAGTAGCCGCATCAGTTGATTGAGTTGGAGTTGCTAAACTTGTAATTCTTGCTGAACCAACATCAACAGTTCCTGACCCTTGTG
>Ga0164297_10002401_pt1 | contig 18573 bp, 14 predicted proteins | sample GEODES058metaG_FD_113539 | JGI IMG/M metagenome (GOLD analysis project Ga0164297, IMG submission 113539) | Dystrophic lake water microbial communities from Trout Bog Lake, Wisconsin, USA - GEODES058 metaG | ecosystem: Environmental > Aquatic > Freshwater > Lake | place: USA: Trout Bog Lake...
TACGTCGATAAAGGAATCCCGGTCATCTTGGGCGAATATTGCACCGGCATGAAGAGCAAATATCCCGGTATGGATCGGTACCGTCGACTATGGGATGAATATGTAACCGGATCGGCTGTCCGGCATGGAATGATTCCGATGCTATGGGATACCGGATCGATTCTGGATAGAACCACTGGAGCGCAGAAGGATCGGGAACTCATTCAAGGCTTAATGGCATCGATTAAGGGTTGATCAAGCAAACTTGGCAGTGCTAGCCATCGGAGTGAGCATGGATCTGCCGCATCTGAGTTACTACTCGTGCGCCATTGACAAGCACTCAGTCCTAGATGGAAATCCATGGATTTGACTTACACCTGGCAAAACACTACTAACTTAAACGATTGTTAGTCCTCGTCGTCAATATCGAACATGGTAGTTCGACTCTTCATCAGTTCCTGAGCGCGTTGTTTGGCGGCCTTATCAAGAGCTTTGAATTCGGCTCGAATTGGCTCAGCCATAGCAAGTAGTGGGTCAAACGTGCCTACTTCAACAAATCCCAACGCCTCTGCAACATCGCACAAGGCATCGAGTTCTGAAAGGTGGCTGATTGATAAATCCAAATGGTAGTTGCCCGATATTCCTGGCTTCTTGAAGGCGTTGGGTACGGAACGCACCACATGTTGCGCAAGGGATCGGATCGAGTCCGCCAAATCCTTTCCATTCTCAGACCAGTCTTGAGTTAGTCGATACGTCTCAATCAGGAAAGCTTTCGAATTGTGCCAAAGCTCGGTTTCCTTGTAGTTGAATGCTGCCATGTTATTTAGACAATAGCGGAACCAGAGATGGTTCATCTGACCTGTCTCGTTCTCCCAACGATGGAATCTTATTCTTAAGTCTCAGGGCCACGTCGTCTACGATTGATCTCAATTCAAGTCGAGTAACCTGACCGCGACCCCATGAGAACCATTCATGCAATCGGATCGTTTGCCGCTCTCACCGTGATTGCTAACGTGCAGGCTGGACTATCTTCATTGAAACCGATTGACCGAATGGCACTCGTGACTCGGCACAACGTAAGGCTTTGCAAATTCAACCCAGACCGCCCCATGCAAGTGGGAAATGGTGAGTTTGCATTTGGGATGGACATCACCGGGCTCCAGACCTTTGCCCCTTTTAACACCATGTCGCAATGGGGATGGCACTCTAGCCCTTTGCCCAAGGGACAACAGGAATCGGATTTTCAGGGGCGCCTGGTGGAAACCCACGGACGACCAGTTTGGTATCCACTGGATGATCCGCTTCATCCCCAGATCACCGATTGGATGGTTGGAAATCCTCACCGTATCAATCTGGGCCGGATCGGCATGGTTTTGCGAAAGAAAAAAGGAGCGGAGGCAACTGCACTGGATGTCCAGAATCCCCACCAAGATTTGGACCTCTGGAACGGTATCGTCACCAGCCAATTTGAACTGGAGGGTGTGCCCGTTAAGGTGGTTACTGCCTGCCATCCCACGATTGATGCATTGGCAGCACGGATCACTTCGCCATTGATTAAGGACGGGCGTCTTGAGGTTTACCTCACATGTCCAAGTGATGACGGAAAGGGCTTTGCCAATTATGTCGGGAATTGGGGACGACCAGTTACATTGGAACGAGAACCACAGATTTCTTCCAATCGACTCGATTTGGTCCGAAACTTGGGCGAGGATTCATACCATGTGAGTCTAACATGGCACGGCGAAGCGAGAATTAGGCCTGTGAGGAAGTCGTTTAGGACGCTCCATATCATCAAAGCTGAATACGGAGCGAACGACAAATGGCTAGATCTCACCAGTGTGGCCAATCAGCTTGTCACAGACGGCCGATTCACCATGCACGCTGACAACACGTTTGGTGACCCGATTGTGAAGGTTCCAAAGCACCTGCGAGTGCTTTATCGACTGGGTGGCAATATATCGACGGTTGAAGTCGCCGAAAATTAAGATGTATTGATCGATGCCGCTCCAGAACGACAACGGATAACTCTTGTTCCAACAAAGTCAGCAACTGAATTCTCCTTCGCCTGTGCCTTTTCGCCCCATCACCTTGGACCTAATCTGCCGAGCGCTGAGGCAACGATAACTGCTAACCACAAGGCATGGCCTGCCTATTGGAAGAGTGGAGGTGCGATCGACCTTTCCGAGAGCAAGGATCCTCGCTGGAAAGAGCTTGAACGCCGAATTGTGCTTTCGCAGTATCAGATGAAGGTGAACGAGGCAGGATCGCTTCCGCCTCAGGAAAGTGGTTTGGTTAACAATGGATGGTTCGGCCGCTTCCACATGGAAATGGTCTGGTGGCACGCCACTCATTGGGCTCTGTGGAACCGCTGGAATGAACTCGACCGGGTCACAGCATTCTACAAAGAAGAACTCCCGCGGGCCAAAGCGCTCGCCAAAAAGCAGGGATACCTTGGCGCACGGTGGCCAAAATGCGTAGGGAAAGACGGTAGAGAATGGCCGTATATCATTCATGCATTTTTGGGTTGGCAACAACCTCATCCTATCTTCTTCGCAGAACTCGATTACCGTGCGCACCCTACGCGAAAGACTTTGGAAAAGTGGTGGCCGATTGTCCAGGCGACGGCTGACTTTCTCAGTAGCTATGCCTATTTTGATCCCGCTACGAAACGGTATGTATTAGGCCCACCGTTCTTTGTCGCATCCGAGAACACGGACCCAATGATTACGCAGAACCCCACTTTTGAACTTGGGTATTGGCGATTTGGTCTCCGAACCGCTCAAATGTGGCGTGAGCGTCTGGGACTCCCGCAGAGTTCAACATGGGGCAAGGTTCTCAAAGGTTTGGCTCCCCTGCCGGTGGAAGATGGTCGCTACGTTCTTTACGAGGGCGTTCCCATGATGTGGACGAAATTCAATTTTGAGCATCCCTGCCTCACTGCGGTTTATGGATTGCTGCCCGGGGATGGAGTTGATGTTCCGACGATGCGTCGAACTCTTACAAGTGTTGGGAAGCTCTGGAATTTTGATCGAACTTGGGGATGGGATTATCCAATGTTGGCAATGTGCTCGGCACGCACCGGCGATCCCAATCTAGCTGTGAATTACCTGCTGACAGGGGCCGGAGGCTTCCAATTCGATGAACTGGGTTTGGCGACCGGTGGTCCGTTTCCCTATTTCCCGTCGAACGGAGGGCTACTGTATTCGGTGGCTATGATGGCGGCAGGATGGGATGGCGCGCCAGCGAGCAATGCTCCCGGTTTCCCACACGACGGAAGTTGGGTCGTTAGGTGGGAGGGGCTGAGCAAGGCCCCTTGAGATGAGTTGTTGGCAGATATCGGGGCACTTCAACTGTGGGCACGTGTGTCTAAGCTCTTTGACCAATAGGCAAATTCTGCAACCCATTGCACCATTTGGGCACTCGCTCAGCACGTCTATGATGGAACTCTCTAGGGCCGACTAGATAAGCAGCATAGGAATCCAAGTCGATTGATCACCATGGACACCAGGCAAAGCCAAATGGACAGGCACACTACAAATCTTCGACTGGCTGTAGTCCAGGTGCGCTCGAAGAGCGTCTCCTGGTCTGTCACATCATCTGCAACTCCAATATTCCAAGACCAAGGGCTCGCCTCTGCTCACACTTTGCACTCCAGGCAAAGCCAAATAGACAGGCACACTACAAATCTTCGACTGGCTGTAGTCCAGGTGCGCTCGAAGAGCGTCTCCTGGTCTGTCAAATAATCTGCGACTTCAGCATTCCAAAGCCAAGGGCTCGCCTTTGCTCGCACCTTGGACTACAGGTTGGGCCAAATTTAAAAGGCACACTACAAATCTTCGACTGGCTGTAGTCCAGATGCGCTCGAAGAGCGTCTCCTGGTCTGTAAAATCATCTGCAATTCCAGCATTCCAAAGCCAAGGGCTCGCCCCTGCTCGCACCTTGGAATACAGGTAAATGAGAACAATATTCAAACTACAAATCTCAGATGGGCGGTAGTCCAAGTGCGCTCGAAGAGCGTCTCCTGGTCTGTCAAATCATCTGCGACTCCAGTATTCCAAAGCCAACGCCAACTAGACAGGCAGACTAGAATTCTTTGAGAGCCCGTCGTCTCCTGGTCTGTCAAATCATCTACAGTGCCGGCTCCAAGGAATTAGCGTTTGCCCCAAGCCTGTTTCGCCCACGGACCCATGGCTCCGTACTTCGCTTCCCAAGTCGTATACATCGCACCTGAGATTCCAGGGATCGACTTGGTGGCGTGCATCCATTGCCGAATCCCGTCGCCCGATTCATCCCCATCGTAATAGCCGGACAAGATCTGCTTCAGTCCCATATCGGCGAAGAACTGACAGTTCTTGCCCATTAGTCCTCCTTGCCAATTGACGATCCCAACGTCCTTATCCAGCCCCTTCCAAGAGCCAACCAAAGTGCCGTTGACCGCATAGTAATGATCGACGGCATTGTGCATCGGGTCAAACATATCGTTCCAAACCCAGATGGATGCATCAGGCCGGACCTCACGAATAATCGCTGCTGCCTTATGAACGTTCCAAGCCAGCAATTCACCCGCCGTCATATTCATCGCGCGACAAGATCCGCACTGGTTCAGGCACCGTAATTCATCGTGCGACATGAAGAATCCAGCTGGATGCAACAGTTCGTTTGCATGCTTGACGTCTTCCTTCCAATCCTCAAAAATCTTTGGCTCAGATAGGCAAAAATTGATTCGGTCTTCGTAAATCGTCACCGGATGGAAGTAGCTGACTCGCAGCCGATCACCTTTGCGAATCCGTGAGTCTGGCGTCAATTTTATGGTTGGTGAAGCTCCTCGCCAAGGAATCCACGGATGGAATTGGGGGTCCGAAATCTTCTCGTAATCCTGCCCCTCTTTGAACACCATCCCGTCTTCACTGCGTACGGTGACAGGACATCCCGGACGCCGTAAAACATTAACCAACCCAATCTCTTCGATCTTTAGGTCATCCCACCAGATCTTGCCGGTTTTGCCTCCCCAGAAACCGAGGTAAAGGTTTGCGTCCTTTTCATCAAAACTGTTGAAGACGAGGTCGGCTTGCTTCCAGTCCTGGGTGGGATCCACATGGAATGTCTGCCAACTCACGCAGTTCTGAGGCGTACTGGTCAGCACCTTGATCTCAGGGATTGCAGGAGTCAGTTTGTCGGTTTTGATCCAAACGGAGATGTGATATTGGCGATGGGGTTGAAGCTTGATCGGTTGGGATATCCGGCACAATCCGTTTGGGTTCTTGCCGATACTCTCCATGCGAAGAGATGTCTTTCCGCCATGCACGACTTCATGATCGGCAAAGGTCGTCACTCCAATGTCGTCCTGCCAGCCCCATCCAAGGAACTTATTATCGGATGTGGCTTCAAAGTCTCCGTTTTGAACTTGAGTTGGATTATCGGGCTGATGAAATGCCGTCCCACCGCGCACCACATAAAGCGCGTCCTTAACCGGCACTCCTTCGACGTAGTTTCGATCATGGGCACCGCCCATTACCGTGCAGATGATGTCTAACCCAAACCGTTTCGCGGCTGCTTTGAGCTCGGGAGCTTTTTCTTTGGCAACGTCAAAGGAACAGACCACTCCGTTGTAGCCGGCAACCTGAGCAGCAGGGAAGCGAGCAATCATCTGATCCACTTGCTTCGGGTCTGTAAGGTCGCTTGTGAAGAAAAGCCACCTGTTTTGCGTATGGGAAGTCGACTTTGAACTGGGTTTGACCTGCATGGTCGAACCTGGCATTGGGCGCAGGAGCGCAGCGGCAACGCAACCGGCGATTAGAACCTTAGAAAGCAGAGCAATGTGCGGCACAAGAACACCTTTCGGGCCTTGACCCGCTTGGCCATTATATAATCAGTGGCATGACTTCGATAGGTCTCGTTCTAGTTTTAGCTTCGGCCCTTGGCACCATGGCTTCTTCCAATCCTTCGGTCAAGATCGAAACGAAGCTGGGATCGATCATTGTTGAGGTTGATGTTCAGCACGCTCCAAGCACCGCTGCGAACTTCCTGCGCTATGTGGATGCCAACCATTACACCGGAGGACGCTTCCATCGAACCGTGACGCCTGACAATCAACCAGATAAGAAGGTGAAGATTGAGGTGATCCAGGCGGGAGTGAATCCAGAATTTGAGAAGCAGGATTTCCCACCGATCTTGCTTGAGCGAACGAACGTGACCGGAATTCACCACGTAGATGGAACGATTTCAATGGCGCGAGATGGAGCCGACACGGCGACTTCCGACTTCTTTATCTGTATTGGCAAACAACCCGAGCTCGACTTTGGTGGCAAGCGGAATCCCGATGGTCAAGGATTTGCCGCATTTGGCAAGGTGAAGAAGGGAATGGATATCGTCCGTAAAATCCAGAAATCAAATGCGAAGGATCAGACTCTCGAACCTCCGATTGAGATTCTTTCCATTACTCGAGTTCAGTAGGCTTACTTGCCCCAAACCCTGACTTCATGGCTTCTCGAAGTATCCCTGGGTCGATGTCTTTAAGCGTTTTGAACTTGATGCAGTAACTGCTGACGTTTGCTTTACCGATCGTGGAGCCGAATGTGTCGGGCAGGAAAGTTCTATCTTCCAATCCGAAAATGAAGACCGAGAGCCCGGATTTATTGGCACTCAAACCAACTTGATAGAACTCTTTGGAGCTCCCGTCGGCGTACTTCAACATACAACTGCCATAGCCTATGTTCGGGTTGGAGACGACTTTACCCTCGCTGTTCTTGCCATCCAGGAACCACAACTTACAACCAGGAGACAAGCTCTGTGCTAACTCCATCAGCTCAAGAATCCCCTTTTGTGTCGTTTTAGGAAGGCTGTCTATATATGTTTGGATCTGTTCTTGTACTTCCATATGGGTTCACCCTATTGTCGTTCATTGAATGGATTAATCGACAAAGTCAAAGAGTAGTTCGCATTCAGAGCCGTCCGAATGCTGAGAAAGTTCGAATGCGATGTTTAGCGTCGGAAGCCCTACCTTTGCTTCCTTCGGCACCGGCTACGTCGACTTGGCGACCGTCGACCATCTAGACCGCTGCAGTTGTGTTTTCTTACAATGAATTGGACGGCTAGGCCCAAAGACCCACCCAAACCTCCGTTGTGAACTCATTGTAAAGAGTGTGTTGCGTCAATATTGATTTATCTGAACTAATGGACTTACAGATCGCTCCTCTTCATTGAGGGCTTAGTCCTATGTTTTTATATGCAATTTTCGAATACCTTAGCCACCTTCAAACCTCGGCATTAGCGAGGTGGAGACACTGCTTTCTCGTCATTGGAACGGTTCTGGCTGCTGCAATTCCGGCCTTTGGACAGAACTACGTCGTCATTCACAATTTCGGGGCTTCAAACGATGGCTCCAAGCCGTATGCCGAAGTGACTATCGATAAGCAAGGGAACCTTTATGGGACAACCTTGGATGGAGGTCCACTACTGGCGGGCACCATTTGGAAAATTTCAGCATCCGGTAAATACCAACTTCTGCATATCTTTTCGAACGGCCAAGATCTGAACGGTAGTTATCCCAAAGCGGGTGTAACGGTGGATAGCTCCGGGAATTTATTTGGCTTGGCCGGTGGCGGCGGTTCCACCGGCGGTGGCTTTCTCTGGAAGATCACTTCAGACGGAATTTTCCATGAAATCCAAGATTTCGGGATCCAGAACGACGGAAAGGGCCCATCAGCGAGCCTCGTTTTTGACAAAAAGGGGAATATATTCGGCACCAACACTTGGCCCGGCCCAAACGTGGCGTTTGGGAATATTTGGGAATTGACCCCTGCTGGCCAATTCCTAAACCTTCACAGTTTCGGGACTGGAACGGATGGCCAAGCGCCGTTTGCTGGCGTAACTTTGGATTCGGCTGGAAACATGTATGGGACGACCTACCAAGGTGGTTCTCAAAACGTAGGCACAGTCTGGGAGATCACCGCTGCTGGCAATTACGTTGTTTTGCATGAATTTGGAGTTGGAGGAGATGGTGCCCTCCCTATCGGCGGAGTGACGGTAGATAACTCTGGCAATCTATTTGGCACGGCTAGCGCTACCACCACTTCCGGCAGCGGACCTGGCGTCCTCTGGGAAATCTCATCGACTCTGGGCTACCAGGTCATTCACGCATTTGGATCTAGTGGTGATGGGAGCCTTCCGAATGGGGGAGTCACGCTGGATTCGTCTGGGAATTTGTATGGAACGGCTTCCCAGGGCGGCGGTACAGGCGGTGGAGTCATTTGGACTCTGACTACCGACGGTCAATACTCCATTTTGCACACGTTTGGCACTGGAAACGATGGCGTGATGCCGCTGTCATCTGTGACATTTGATGCCGCTGGAAATATGTTTGGCACGGCATTCCATGGGGGCACTTTCGGGCCAACTTACGGAGTTGTATGGGAGTTGACTTCGGCTACTCTCAACCAGCTGACAGTCTCGCCGACAACTGTGGATGGCGGGGCGGCTGCAACAGGGACCATCACTCTCAGCACTGCCGCTCCCAGTGGTGGACTACCGGTAACTCTTGCGTCAAACAACAATAGTGTCTCGGTACCACCGACAGTTTGGGTCCCTGCTGGCGCCACAAGCGTCACGTTCCCGATCACAACATCAATCGTATCGACCTCCACCAAGGCAACCATAACTGGCACTTTGGGAAGTTCGTCACTAACCGCAAACCTGACGCTGAATGTGGCGCTTCTTTCAGGAATGAGCTTAAGTCCAACAACACTTGTGGGTGGGGCCAATTCAATTGGAACAGTCACCCTCAGCCGACCTGCACCGTCCGGTGGAACCGTTGTGGCCTTGGCATCCAGCTCCACTTCGGCATCAGTGCCGGCGTCGGTCACAATAGGCCAAGGCAACAGATCAACGACCTTCACCATTTCGACGACTCCCGTTGCTACCGCTGTTACGGCAACGATCTCTGCGTCAACCGGTGGGATCACCACTACAGCATCTCTCGATCTCACCTCTGATTTGACAGCTTCCCTTGGCCTGAATACCACATCGGTATTTTCGGGAAGTAGTTCCATCGGCACTGTGACATTGACCAAACCTGCCGGAGTGAATGGGGTTTCTGTGGCTATCAAAAGCGATAACGCTGCGGCAACCGTTCCAGCTTCCGTTACAGTGGCTGCAGGAGCCTCGCAGGCGGTATTCGTCGTCAGCACAACGTATGTGACTTCCACGACGCAAGCGAACATCACGGCAACGCTGAATGGAACCTCTCAAACAGTCTCACTAACGATTAAGCCCAATTCAGTCTCAACATTGACGCTAAGTCCATCCACCCTCTTAGGCGGGGGGACTTCCACCGGAACCATTGGGCTCAACGCTCTGGCTGGATCCAATGGAGAGGTTGTGACTTTGTCATCGAGTGACGCGTCAGCAAGTGTGCCTCCCATTGCTGTAGTTCAGGGAGGCATGAATTCTGGGACTTTCACGGTTTCGACGTATGGCGTGAACAGTCAAAAGGTCGTTTCGATCAAGGCGACGTTAAACGGAGTGTCTGCTCAGGCGACTCTGACGATTAACCCGCCGGACCTTCTATCGATCTCGTTGAATCCATCCAAGGTCGCGGGTGGAACTTCTTCAACTGGAACGGTTACCACGACAGGCCCGGTTGGCCCAAGTGGTTTGATTGTGCGGCTCCAAAGTAGCAATTCCAACGCGTCGGTGCCGAATTCGGTGACGATTCCTTTCGGGCAGTCAAGTGCCAACTTTACAATTACCTCGTCAACAGTCACGTCACCAACCTCTGCAACCATCACGGCTAGCGTCGGCGGCACCACAAAGACAGCAATGCTTACATTGATTCCTGTGGGGCTGGCTTCCGTAACGTTCAATCCAACCTCAATTCAGAGCGGTTTGACCTCAACGGGGACGGTGTCCCTTAATGGTACAGCTCCCAGTAATGGATTCGTCGTGAAACTGGTGCCCAGTTCTACCGCGGTTTCCATTCCGGCGTCGGTTACGATCCCGGCGGGATCAACTGGAGCTCGATTTGCTGCCAAGGCAAATCCAGTATCGACCGCGGTAGATGTTGCGGTTGCTGCGAAGCTAGCTCTAACATCTGTTTCAGGGAAGTTGACCATTACGCCCCCGGCATTGTCCGACTTCTCCCTACAGCCCGATACCGTCGTCGGTGGAGTAGGTTCGGTTGGTACCGTCACATTAACTGGACCGGCCGGATCGGGAGGAATAGTAGTCAAGTTGGCAAGCAGTTCGTCTTTTGTTAAGGTACCGAGTTCTATAACGGTCACGGCAGGGCAGTCAAGTACAACCTTCAAGCTCTCCACGACAAGTGTGCCTGTTGACTCGACGATCATTATCTCGGCTAGCTCTAATGGGCAGACTTTGCAGTCGGTTCTCACTGTATTAGCACCGAACTTGGTTTCGTTGACTCTCAGCCCGAATTCAGTCAAAGGTGGTCAATACAGCACTGCCACAGTGACAATCAGTTCGCCTGCTCCGGTTGGCGGATTGACGATCACATTGGCTGGTAATCAAACATCGGTAACCGTTCCTGCGTCGGTCACCATCCCAGCAGGGAAGACTCAGGCATCAGTCAAGATCAAGACTTCCAAGGTTGGGACCACGACTAGCGCAACGATCTCAGCCTCATTCGACGGTACAACGAAATCGGCGGTGTTGACGATCAACTGAATGCATTCCTAAGAAGGAAAGCAGAAAAGCATTTCCTTCGAGGCAGAGCGGTCAGTAGGACGGGAATCGATGCGTCTACTGATGGACGTGAGAGGAATAGCAAAGAATTGCGGCATCCTGCCGCAATTCTTTGCGCACAAATTTGATTCAACGGGATAGGTTGGCGTTCGCTTGGCCCTGGATTGAACTCCACCCGACGACGAAATCGTCTTGTACCCGTACCGATAGGCACAAGCCCCTTAGTGTTAGAGAAAAGCCCCGCGCCGAAAGGTGCATGCATGGCTGGTTGGTCGTTTGAACTGTTCTTCAATCCAATGTCTGCACAAACTTGCGAATTGTCGAGATGGCGTCTTCCATCTCAATAACCCTTCTCAGTGACGTCCCAGTCAAATGCTGCTTTCAGGAGCTCAGGATTCTTGACCCATCTTGATGCCACGCGCATTTTGATCTCAAACTCATCCGCGTCGGGGTATGCCTCTCTGACTGCATTGATCTGAGTTGCCTTCACAAAGGCGTTCAGATCGAGCATTTCTTGAAAACGCTCATTTGGCGTCATCTGCCGATAGCGGCTTATGATCATTTCGGCAATGTCCGGTGAAACGTCTCGCGGTAATGTGTCCATCTTTAAAGGAAAAGGCAGATTGGCAGGTTCCTGATTATTATACGGAGCGGACAATTGACTAATTCGGAATTAAGAAGTTGTTGAGAGATTCTGAAAGGTCCTTGCCTGGTAACAACTGGATCGCCCGAAGGTGAGCAAAATTAGCCTGCCATTCCCCCCGCTCAGGCGGTGACAAAGGAAAGCCGATTGCATGACCCTAAACCAAACCTGCAACGTCCTCTGAAGTGAATCCGTCTTTGAGACTGGAAATGGGGGCGTTATCTTGGGTTCGACTGTCTCGACGACTGCCAGGCGTCGTTCGGCAAAGAGAACTGGTCAACCTTGAAGCCCTGATCGATGTCGAAGAAGGACGGCAACCCACCCGAAACCTCTTTATCCTGTCGTGTGCCATCCCAGCTGGCATCGGAACGTTTGGCGGATTCACCGTTTTTGTCGCTTGGCTGACAGGGAACAAGGGGTTAAACCTTTTGCTCGGCACGGCTCTTACAGTTCTGCTTGCCGCCGGCGCGTGGTTTATCTTCTATCGCCTCTATCGCGCTGTTCCTCCGTCTCAACGTCGCTTGAGGGATCTCCTTTCGAAGTTCACCAAGCTATACTCCAGTTTTGGAAACATTATCTTGGGAGAGGGGGCACTATCCAATCAATTTGCACCCCTGCTGGATGAGGCTGCTGAGATTTATTTGAAGTACCGGACCGTTGCCGAGAATCCGCTGACCAATGCTCCTGACAAAGCGATGCGGGCCATCGAGGATGCGATGTCAAAACTGTTGGAGGTCGCACTTATGAAAGATCAAGTAGCTCAAGATCAGGCGCTCACCTGGACCCAGCCGATCCTTGCCGAAATGCGATTACTCGACAGGTCACTTGCCGAGCACGCCTTAACGACTAGTGCTAACGAGATCCACGATCCCCTCGCGCGTCTTCGCGAAGCCAGAGCCGAACTCGATACCAGCACTGCCGCTATTCAAGAACTGGACCAACACATACGACCTCAGTGACCAAGCTGAACTAAGGAAATCGGCGAATAACCTTCTGTTCGCTTCTATCCAGGGCCCGTCGAGTCGTCGCAACAAGGCGCCTTTCCCAGAACAGTCCAATCGGTATGTAGATGCGATCTATCGTATCCACAGAACAAGGAACGACCTGAAATTTAAGGCATTCCAGACCCCGTCAGGGGTCTCACACTGATAGCCCCGGGACGAGCCCGAAGGGCGATTCCCGGGGATAGGAGACAGCCACCATTTCGACCCCGTCAGGCGGTCGCACAAAAGAAATTTGCTGTAACTTGTCGGGCTCAGCGTCCTATGCAAGTCCCCAATCGGAATTAACCTACGACCTTTCAAATCTAGGGTGCATGGCATGACTGACGATCCAAGGCATTCAAGACCCCGTCAGGGGGCTCACAGTAATAGCCCCGGGAAGAGCCCGAAGGGCGATTCCCGGGGTACGGAGACAGCCATCATTTCGACCCCGTCAGGGGTCGCAGAATGATCCAGGCTAACTCCAATACCTGCATCACCTCTAAAGGAAGAGCTCTGAATTCTCTGGAAGGCACCAGACAACAGGCTGAATTCAGCTAACGGCGATGATTAGCCTGATCAGCTGCAGCTAATTCTCCGAAGAGTCTTTTGAATTGCCCCTGTGACACCTCGCTAGAACGCATTTGTTCATTTGGGGAAAGATGTTGCTCTTGTCTCTCAAGCGCAATCGCGGATGGCCGCGAAGATGGTCGACTCATGAATCGAGATGTGCCCAACTATATCGAATAGGTATCCTTATCGGGTTGAGGCGATCGCGGCGACTCACCGAATTAGTGCATCAAGGAACGTCATGGTTATTGGCGTATGCCATGCTGTTGCTGGTTTTCCCGTTCAACATTCCAGTCACTGCACGGGGTATCCAGTGCCCAACCGCAGCAATTCAGAAGGTCTCCGTAGTAACCCTTGAGCGAACGCCATGCGGATGCTTGGTGAAACGAGTTACCGAAAGAGCTCCTCGCGAAGGCGAAAAAGGATTCAAGCAGTGTCGCTGTGCGGAAAAGAAAGCAGCCGAAAAGCAGGATCAAGACAAGACGAACGAAGTTCGGCAAGCACCGATCTTGTTTCTGAACTGTTCTGACCTCCGCCACATACGCGGCACCGTTTTAGAGCCTGTTCGCACAACCTTTGATGCCTCAAGAGGCGTCGTAACAGACTTAGCCTTCTCGCCGCCAACACCACCTCCCAAGTTCATCTGAACCCTCCCTATTCGTTAATTCCCGTGTCCTAGACTTACATCGTCGAGGCCATTTGGGCTTGACCATCGATTCGAGGAAACAGATGAACAAACTAAACTCAATTTCGGCTAGCCTTGTGCTTGCTTCTCTCCTTACTGTTGCCCAAGCGCAGGAGAATCATAAACATACAAAGGACGCTAATGGAAACCGCGCTGGCCATGTAACGGATAATAGCGCCGTCGATTCAGCCCGCGGCCTGGTCGGATCGAAAGCTCATGACTTTCAAACCGTCGATGCGTCGGGAAAGACAGTTAAGCTTGGTGACCTCCTCAATAAGACAACGATGATTGTCTTCATTGAAAAGGGCTGTCCTTGTTGTAAGAGCGGAAAGCCCTACATTGATCGTGTCCAAAACTACTACAAGGACGTTGTCAACGTCGTTGGCATCGTCTACGGCTCTCAGGCTGATGCATCAGAGTGGAATAAGGCTACAAAGGCACAATTTCGAGTCCTCGCCGATCCAGGCGGCAAAATTGCCAAATCATACGGGGCCAAGGCTAGCCTCGCTGCCCGACTTGTAGGAAAGGACGGCAAGATTGTCCTGAGCTACGCAGGTTATTCAGCTCCTATGCTCAAGGAAGTCACCCGGAAGATTGCTAGCTTGGGCGGCGTTAAGGACCGGCACATGGAAACGCGCCCGGCTCCCATGCAATGCACAAGTGGCTGCCCGCTCGGCATGGACGGAATGTAGTCTCCGGTCAGATGCGATGGAACCGCACTCTACTCCGCTAAATGCGGAACACGAGGCGAGGGTGTACCCAATTGCCAAGCAGATCATGCTTGGTCGTTGGGCACTTATCGAGCCTTGGGTCTATGTCTACTTTGTCCTGTGCCTTCTAGCCCTACTCGTGAGTCTGCGACCACAACCGAATTTAATCAAATCTAAGAATGAAAAACAAAGCTTTCACGCTCATTGAACTTCTCGTCGTCATCGCGATCATCGCGATCCTCGCCGCTATCCTGTTCCCGGTTTTCGCCCAAGCGAATGCTGCCGCCAAGAAGACGGTCGACCTAAGCAACCTCAAACAACTTGGTCTGTCACTTGTGCTGTATGCCAACGACAACGACGACATGGCGGTACCTTCAGGCTTTGCCACCTACGTTTTCCCGTCTAACGGACCGAATTTCTTTTGGTATGGATCCATTACGGGCGATTTGATGCTCGCCAGCAATCACGTCGACCCGAAAGGTTCACCACTCTATCCGTATCAGAAGAATGTCGACTTTATGGGAAATCCAGCCGCAACGGGTATTCCTGAGGTCGGTGCATGCGGCCATACCGATTACGGCTACAACTACATGTACATTGGAGGATACGGCACGTTTTACGACGGCTATCTCACTTCGGATCAGTTGAAACGCTATACACGGGACGTGAAGAGCTTGACCGCATTTGAGCACCCGGCTGAGACGGTTGCGTTTTCCGATGCGGCTTATCAAGATCTGTCAATCGGCAGTCCGATCCAAAAATATGCATGGTTGCAGTCAGGAGTTGCCATTCGTTAATGTCAACGCTCATTATGAACCCCAACTCGCTCTCTTCTTGCAATGCGGGTTGGGACGCAGCATCGCACGAACAGATTCAAGTTCGAATCTTGAGCGCTATTCGTCAAGCACGTGACCTGATTGCCCCCTCGATCCTGAGGGTGGCAAATGGGCTTCATCCCGGACCGACTTCAGCGTCTTGGGCATGAACGGCAGAATGATGAGGGCTAGAAGAGTGGTTCCCGAATTGAGCAATACGAGCTGCCAGAACGGTATGTGATAGGTCGAAGTGAGCTTCGAGCCAAGCACGTCACCAAATCCAAAGATCAGATTGTTGACCGCCATTAGGACGGAGTAGCCCAAACTCTCCACTCCCTTGGGAATGGCGTGGCCGGCCATGATGAAGATGGCAACGGTGGCTCCAGCGGCGACAAACCCAGCAATTGGCTCAATGGCGGAGGCTCTGCCGAATCCGGTGTACATCATGTAACCGAGGGTTCCCACCGAGTAGAGGACGACGCTGACAAAGAAGAATCGGCCAAGAGCGATTTTCTTCGATAGAACCACGCATATCAAGCCCATGATAAGACCTCCAATGCCATTGAACATGGTGAGGAGCCCGATTTGCCCTTCAGAAAACTTCAGAACATCTTGTTGATAGAAGGTCAGCGGGGTTCCGAAGCCGGGAGCGATATTGATCAGGGCGGTGGCAATCAGCGCAAAGATGTAGTTACGGCTTGCGAAGAGCGACTTCAGTTGACCCCAAATTAGACTCGTAGCCTTCTCTTTTGGGGGCTGATACTTGTGATCAGCGCATCCGAAAACGAGCAGACCGTTGACAAGGGCACATGCCGCGCAGACGCACCAGGTCCACCCGATCCAGATGCTCGCCAGGAATCCGGCCAAAGGGCCGACGGAGATGTTGATCCCCTGATTAATTGCCGCTCGGTAGGAGGAGAGAGCACCGAGCACCCCGTTTCGTGAACCGAATTCTACGAGAAGTCCACCCAAGGAGCTACTGACGAAGACATAACCAACCTGAGCTAAGAACAGGACCCATATGTAGAATCGCAGGTCGTTTACCCCCAAGAGGAGGAGCATAAAGAATGCCGCACCCATGATTCCACCCAACACCGTCCAAGAACGGCGTCGGTAGCCAGCGATCGGGTAGCTGTCGCCAAACCAGGCGAAGATAGGCTTGATCGAAAACGGAAAGCCGGCCCAAAACAGAGCCATCGCAACTGGCTCAGCTTCTAGATGAAAGTGATTCTTCAAGAAGAGTTTGAGAGGAAGGGTGAAAACGAAAAGGCCCAGCCAATGGACCATCCAACCCGCGGTGAGAAAGTGGGTTGTGCGGGTCACCGCTTTTGCGTCGTCACGCGATACGGTTTCCATTGCAGGGCTGATCATCCGGACAGTATCTCACAATCGCGACTCCCGACCAAATGAAAATTGTAACCCGCAGAGTTGGGGCTTAAGGCCACTGCCACCATCTAGAGCTTGAGCCGCTTAGGGAACATTGCCATGATTTCCTGCGGCCATTTGTGGGAGGCCAGGTTCCTCGATCGGCCGGGTAACACCACGCTCTGCTCCCCGACTGCACCTTCGGCTCGTAATCCTACGGCTCGGGGCAGATGGCTAGCAATCGGGGCCGAAGATTTGCGGTCAGTCGCCGCTTGCACGAGGAGCTTTGCAACATGTCTTACTCAGCGCACCTTAACGAGCAGCGAGACCCCTGGTCCTTCGCCAGTGGATCGCGTTTGGAAGAGAACCTTGGCAAGCATCGCCGAGCCTAGAAGGACTCTGGGAATCACTCCGAGATCTGGATTATTCCTCACGTGAATCTTGGCAAGTCGCCAACGCTGACATTGCCAGGATTTTCTTGTTCGAGCCCGGTGTTGTGGCGAGCGCGGGCATGTAGCCGCCTACCGAATTTGGGGAAAAGATCGGTGCAGACGCCAAACTGTGTTGCATCGAACTTTGCAGTGAAGGCCATCGGGAAAGTTAGAATTAGGGTTGTGATGACCATCGTTTTGGGTTCAGTGTGAAGTCGAGTCCTCGGGGCCATCGAACCAGGAGACCTTTTCGGTGTAAGGGCGGCGCGTACCGGTCAATCCGTCGCTGCCGGGCCATCCGCACATGAAGAATCCAAGAAGCTGGCTCGGCGGCTCGAGGCCGATGCCGCGGGCCACGCTGGGGTGCACTGAGGTGCCCTTGCTATGCCACATCCCGGCAAGGCCGAGCGCCTGGACCATTAGGTGCAGGTTCTGGACCGCGCAGGCGACAGCCATGAGCTCTTCGTCGAGGGTCATCACGAGTGATCCGTCTTCGTTCAGCATGGGGGCCATCCCGATCGATATCCAGACCGGGGCAGCGAAGGCGCGTTTCCAAGCTCCAGAGGTGTCGTCGGGCTTGCCGTCAGCCCGCTGTGCTTCCACAAAGAGTTCGGCTAGTCGCGCGCGCCCTTGGCCAGTAAAGACGGTGAATCGCCAAGGTTCGGTGTCGCCGTGGCTCGGCGCCCAATTCGCTGCTTCGAGCATCCGCTCGATTAGGTGCCGATCGACCGGATCGGGCCTCAACCGCGAAAGGCCAAGGCTACGCCGGTCTTGCATCAGTTGTAGCAAATCGTCGTCGGGCACTGCCGGGTTCAACACGCCGCGCAGTTTCGCCAGGGTCCGCTGTAGCACGCCGATGATGCGGGCGTCGTCCTCAAGGCCGGTTGGCTCGTAGGTGCGAAGGAAGGTCTTGAGCTCTTGGCGGACGGACCGCAACCCCTCGCTGTGGAGTTCTAAGTCTTCCTCCAGCGACCTCTCCCTGGCGAGCGCACGCCGAGCGTTCTCCATGTTTGCGCCGATTTCGGCAAGGTCGGTGAGGATGCCCGCTGCGTGATCGTAGTGCTCGGCTAGGTGCTGCCGTCCAGCGTCGGTCAGGCGGTAGCGTTTGCGGTGGCCGTCTGCGGCGACCTCGGCCCGGCCGACCTCCTCCAGAAAAGTCAGGGAAGGGTAGATCATGCCCGGGCTGGGGACGTAGAAGCCATTCGACCGCTCGTCAAGCGCCTTAATCAGCTCGTATCCGTGCGCGTCGCCTTGGTCCAGCAGGCTCAATAGCACCAGTTGGAGATCCTCGGACGAGAGCTTACGTCCGCCATGCAACCCATGCCTGTGGCCACGTTTGTGTCCTGGATGGTGTCGCTTGTGATCGTGAATATTATCGTAAAACATATCTTAAGATACGTTTTGCCGCAATTGTACGTTCCATGATTTGCTTTGGAGGGGATTCGAGCCCGTTTGGGGCTGTGTATATGCTTGGATCGGGCGGCCCACAAGTGCGATTCAAACTCCCAGTTTCGGCTATCGCCTCAACTGCCCTTCGGCGGGACGCCACTTCGTGTCGCCGCGGGCGCGAATCCTCACCCAGTCTAAACACCAAAAAGCCCATCTACCTAGGGGTAGATGGGCTTTTTGGTACTCCGGACGGGATTCGAACCCGCGATCTTCGCCGTGAGAGGGCGATGTCCTAAACCGCTAGACGA
>Ga0164297_10002403_pt1 | contig 18560 bp, 24 predicted proteins | sample GEODES058metaG_FD_113539 | JGI IMG/M metagenome (GOLD analysis project Ga0164297, IMG submission 113539) | Dystrophic lake water microbial communities from Trout Bog Lake, Wisconsin, USA - GEODES058 metaG | ecosystem: Environmental > Aquatic > Freshwater > Lake | place: USA: Trout Bog Lake...
CGCAGCACCATCCTCTTCACCCGCTGCTTGCACCCCGTTGACGAGCACTAGCGCGACGCCTTTGTCGTCAGCCTGCTTGACTTTCATCCCGGCGTATAGTTTCGCATTGAGCGCGAGCTTGCCCGCCTGATTGTAAAGCAAGAGCCGTGCGCCAGGGACTCCTGTCGGCGCGTCCTTGGGTCGCCGTAGCTGCAAGTTACCGACGCCTTTGTTGATCCACTCCTTGTTTATCTGCGCACGCGATCGAGACGAGTCAATGCCCGCTGACGACAAAATAGAGAAGTCGAGTAATCGCACCAGTGCCAGGAATTTCGCCTTGCCATCGAACACCGTCTCCTCGCCGTCGTCTTCTCCCTTGCTTCTCACCACGGATGGGCTGGGTGGACGCTGTGGCTCGTCGTCGCCGTCTACGATTGTTGGTGAATGAGCACCAAAGAAGCAAGGAGCATGCAAGAAGCATGTGGATCAATCCTGTGCGCTGACACACCTTCTTCCGCCTGCCCGGCGGGCTCTGCGATAGCACCAGGTGCGCCACCAAAGGGATTAGCAGCGAATGGACTGATGCCGCCGCCCGCAGAAAAGTTGAACTGGAAGCCAGTTGGTGGTGCGCCACCACTGAGGAACGACGGTGGTGCGAGCGGCGACGGTGCTGACATGGGTGTAGGTGCAGGTGGCGGCACTGTTGCCGTCAAGAACGATAAGGACGCAGCGCCGCCAGAGACGCCTGGCAAGGCAGCGTGTGTTGTTGTCTCCTTCAGACCAGTGTCGGCTTCAAGCACGTCGCTGAAGTCATCCTGTTGCATCACCGTGTTGAGTGCCGAGCGTTGTGTCAGAAACGACAGCTGTGTGAGCTCGCGGTGGCCGAGGAACGTGCCTGGATCACCCGTGTGTAAGTTATATACTGCTGCACCTCCTGCGCCCACGACTCGTGCGGGCACTGAGACAGCTGACGTTGCAGCCAGCTGAAGCGAAGCGGGAGTTAGTTAGTCGCCCAGGTGCGGGGGCGTGTCTGCAAGCAACTCCTTGCTGGGATGCACCTTGAGAACTGTGTGTTGAGGGCCCGCATGTGGTTGCCCAGCCTTGCACGCCGCTGGCTGGGCGTGTCACCCTGGTCGTGGAAAGCAAAGTGCGAGAGACAGAGTCAGCGGACTAAGAGGCAAGGCGGTGGAAAAAGATCGAGTTACGCACGCCAAGCGGCTGAGCACGTGCCTGTCCCGGCCCTGCAGCGCGCTTCATGTGAGTTCTCTACTTTGAAACAGACCCTGGGGAGGCGCAGTGCCGGGTGAGGTGGCACTGGACAAACTCTGCCTCTCACCGTGCTCTTCGCCAGGCGCGTTCAGGTTTGCGCACCAGCTCACACGCAAGCCTTCTGACTTCGATTCTTGACGTTTCGTCGTCCAGGTGGCTTGTCTTGGCGTGAGCACAGGGCACTATGGTGTGTTGCGCTGGGCCTGGGACTGCTGTGTAGACACGCCCACTCTGGGCACTGACGCTCACGCTGCGCACGTTCTTTCCCTCAGGGTCGCGTCATCCGCGCCCAGCGCAAGGGCAAGGGCAGCGTGTTCAAGTCGCACACGCATCACCGCCAGGGCGCTGCGAAGCTCCGTGCAGTGGTGCGTGCCTCGGGGACATCTGTGCTGGGAATGCTGGCAACTTGTGGGCGGGGCTCAGTAGGAGCACGTGCCCCGAAACTCGAGTCAGCGGGCCGTGCGAGGAGCAAACGAGAGCACTCGCCCTAGGGTTGTAGCAGATCAGCGATTTGCATACGCAGCCCTGGTGCCCTACCTTCAAACACAGCTGCGTAGCGGTGCCTGCCAGGACTGAGGCGCTCTCTTCCTGTTGTGCAGGACTTTGTGGAGCGTCGTGGGTACATCAAGGGGGTTGTCACCGAAATCGTGCACGACTCCGGACGCGGCGCACCTCTCGCCAAGGCGCGTACACTGCCCCCGGCGAGGACACGTCTGTGTCTGCTGTGGAGTGCGAGCTCGCGCGGCGTAGTGTTGCGGCCGGCGTCGCCCGGTCCCTGTTTGTGGCGGCTCTCAGTGCCGGCACTTCCGGTCTCGCCCTCTGACGGCCAACTGGTCTGCCTATGTGTTTTGCTTCGGCTCCAGGTGACATTCCGCAACCCTGTTAAGTTCCACCACGACAAGGAGCTCATGGTGGCTGCTGAAGGCATGTACACCGGCCAGTTCATCTACTGCGGCAAGAAGGCTGCCCTCTCCGTTGGCAACGTCATGCCGTTGGCATCCATGCCTGAGGGCGCCATCGTGTGCAACGTTGAGCACCGCGTCGGCGACCGCGGCACGTTCGCCAAGGCATCAGGCGACTACGCCATCGTGATTGCCCACAACCCGGACACTGGCCTGACGCGTGTCAAGCTGCCGTCTGGCGCCAAGAAGGTGCTATCCAGCCAAGCGCGCGCCATGGTCGGCCAGGTTGCTGGCGGCGGCCGCCTGGAGAAGCCGCTGCTCAAGGCTGGTAATGCATACCACAAGTACAAGGCCAAGCGCAACAGCTGGCCGAAGGTCCGTGGCGTGGCCATGAACCCCGTGGAGCACCCGCACGGTGGTGGCAACCACCAGCACATTGGCCACGCATCTACAGTGCGCCGTGACGCGCCCCCTGGCCAGAAGGTTGGCAGCATCGCCGCAAGGAGAACCGGCCGCAACCGCGGCTCGCTCAAGGAGGCAGACAAGGACACGTAGAGTGTTTTCCACACGGTGTCAAAGTCACAAAGCCCAATTGTGTCTCGTTCAGGTTTTGTCCCCGGGATTGATGAGGAGCCGTCACGGTAGATATCTATAGGGGTGCGTTCCCCAGGTCTGTGAAGCTCACCCATCATAATGCCGATTGGAGCTTACTTCTGGCTCGCTGGGAACTCCTGTTCGTGAAGGCCAGGCAGTCAGGCGGGGAGCGAATCATTGAATGAAAGTTGCGAGCTGTTCTACGCACCTTCATGAGTTGCACCAGCGCATCGACGCCCTCCATGGGCATTGCGTTGTAGACTGAAGCCCGAATGCCGCCGACGCTGCGATGCCCTTTCAGCTGCAGGAGGCCACGCTGCTCGCATGCCTTGAGGAACGCCTTTTCCAACTCGGGCGTGGCCATTGTGAACGGAATGTTCATGAGGCTGCGCACAGATGGCTCAACAGGGCACTTGTAGAAGCCGTTGGAGGCAGCGATTGCGTCATAGATCTTGCCAGCCTTTGTCTTGTTAACCTTCTCGACAGCCTCTAGGCCGCCGAGCTTCAAAAGGCGCTCGAACACGAGGCCGCACTAGGGAAGACGTGCGAATGATGGCCTCAGGGACGTGCGCATGAAGGCCCTGCTACCGCGTGACGCACCACGTAGATGGAGTAGCATGGCGGCGTGTTGTACAGCGACGTGTTGTCCGCGTGAATCTTGTAGTCCAGCATTGTGGGGCACTGTGGCCGTGCCTTGCCCAGCAGATCTTCGCGCACTATCATGATCGTCACGCCCGAGGGACCGATGTTCTTCTGTGCGCCCCCGTAAATAACCTATTGGGAGCGCGTGCGTGCGTTGATGGATTCAGCATTCAGAGTGTCAGGTCCAATTGTGGCTCGCTATCTTACCCCGTATTTAGACACATCGATGGGCTTGCTGCAGAAGTTGGATGACACGTCTGCTATGAGGATACCGGGCACAACCGGGTCGCTCTGGTAACCAAGTATGAAGTCAGGCGCAGCACATGTGCTTTGACTCACAAGCACGCCGCACCTTGAACTCGACGCCCTGGATGGTCTCATTCGCGCAGATGTGCGTGTAGGCTGCGCCAGGAGTCAGCTTCCACGTGCTCTGGTCCGGGATGCCTGCAAGGGAGCAGCTTCTCAAACCTGGCAGCCACTCATGTGAGTCAAACGCGAGAATTGCGCACCTGTGAACTTGTTGGCTTTGTCCGTAGCTGCTATGTTCACCTTGTTGTACTTCGCAGCCTCCTCTGCGGCCCTGAGCGAGGACAGGCAAGTCAGTGAGACTGGCCGCAGTCGGGTAAAAAAGCGTCGGCCGCCACGCACTTTGTTCCCCACGACCCCGTGACCACAAAGTCAATCGTTGCGCCCTCTGCGGCGAAGTTGAGCGGGAGCGCAGCAAACTGCGTGGAAGCGCCACCTTGAACGAAGAGGACCTGCATTCAGGGGCAGTGTTGCAGGCATGAGCTAATCGACACGACTGTGCGCTACCCACACGACGGGGGAGCACGTCGGAAGCGGGTGTCGTGCCTTATAGTTGTCAGGGATCTTCATGAGCGTGCGAAGGTCCTTCTCCGTCTTTGCGATGATGCTCTCGAACTCCGGTCCGCGGTGACTCATCTCCAGCACGCTCATCCCGCTGCCGTGCCAGTCCAGCATCTCTTCCTGCGCCTGCTTCAGCACATCCAGCGGCAGGATTGCAGGACCTGCCGAGAAGTTGAACGCCCGCTGTGCGGCAGCTGCGCTTACTTTGGCACCCCTCAAGCTGGCGTGAGCCGCCATGCGCACAGCCGGCACCGGCCGTTTGCGAGCCTCTACCGCACCCATGGGCCGCAGCCCAAGGGCCGTGCCTGGACAAGTGCCTGCCGCGTGCATTGGTTCTTGGGGGGGAACAAGGAGGGCACACACGACACGTCACTGCCTCAAGTTCAAGACGTCCAGATGGGAGTCTCTTTCAATCCATGCCGGCATATCCCACACGTGCACGCTGCGGTCGTAGAAGCTGCACGTCACCGCACCGTAGCAGCCTGTTTCTTCAAGCTGGCACCACGCCACTCCGTAGGCTAAAGAGCCATGCTGGCCCGGTCCCGCAGCGCTACCGTACTTCAGACTAATTTCTAGCCCCGGCCCGATGACGGCAAAGCCGCCGTGCATGCAAGCTGCAAGTAAGGTATCTGCCTTTTCGGGATGCCACGCCATGCGCCACACTCCGCCACCGCCGCATAACGTCCCGGTACACACCGGCTGCTTGATATGCCGAATATCCCACATGCGTATGTGGTCATCATAGCTGCCTGTGTACAGGGTAGATTTTTACATGACACGGGATGCCACAACTGGACGCATTGTGAGCGCCACGCACCAGTTGCAACCTCGTGCTCCCGGTGTGGGTGACACTCGATTGAGCACACCCCTCCGTGGTGCTGCTTTGCAAGCACAAAGACAGGCTCCATGCTGCGTGTGTCCCACCTTTTGTGGTGCGGCACCCCTCAACCAAGCTCCAAGAGAGCAGCAAGAATGAAAAAATAAGCGCACCCCTTGAAGCAAGCGTCGTCGGCACCTGTGAAAACCATGGAAGGCGTCCGCAAGTTGCTACGGGCAACCCACACCTCCATCGTGTGTGCTTGCCACGATTGCATCACCTTCAGCTCAGCCTGTGGTGTGCAAATCGATGAGAATCGATCACCGCAAACAGGCCTGCAAGCAGCATAACGCGCACCTCGGCACTTTGCAGCAGGTGGCAGAACCCAGCCTGGTCACACGCCACCAGGCAGGCATCGTCGCCCCAGTCCACTGACGTGCACATGCAACTAGCATCAGAGGCGCACTGTATCTCACGTTGCACACGAAGAGGACTGGGGCCATCCGCGTCTGCCTGGCACACCACCACTTTTCCATCTGAGGTCGCAGCCGCCAGCAGGTTGGAGGCAGCTTTCCAGCGCACGTCGAATATGCCTGCAAGCTCCAATTCAGCGTGCGTCTGCGTGTTTGCGTGGCGCGGTTGTCAGGGCGGTGTGGCCCCAGAGAGAAGACTGCTTGGCGGTCAAGCTTGCAGCCACGTGCACACGCACCACGAGCTCGTGCCGCGATCTGTCCAGCTGAAACAAGTACAGCAGGCCACGTCGCAAGCCTGCAGCCTCGTCGAGTGTGTACGTGCCCACCACGAAGAGAGCCTTGTCGGCTGCTGCTGCTGCACAACACGCGTCTCCGCCAACCGCGCGAGTAGCCAGCGTGCGAGCGGACGCAGCAGGTACGGCCATCAAAGTGCCTCACTTCTGCAAGTAGTGCAGGACGTATGTCGACGCCCGGATTACGCCCACCCACGCTCCCATGAGAATCAGATGGCGGCGAAGCTCGGCGTAGGCGGCAGCTTTGTCTGGACGTTGGAACATCGTGGCAGCAGCTTCTGCACACACGTTGACGCTGTAATCGAAGCGCTTGAGGGCTGGCCTCCAAGCACGGGATGCCACGTGTTCACACGCGCGAAATCATCGCGGAAAGCGTCTCCAACTACACGATTCTACATGTGATTGCTGTGTTCCATGACCGACGAGCCCGCGCGCAAGCGGCGTAGGGGAAGAGGGCAGGAGGAGCAAGCGCGGCCAGCCCCGACGCGTGCGCCAGCGCTGCTGTCATGGATGCGCAACGTCAGCGTCATCGACCAGGATGACACGCCGCTGGTGAGCAGTGTGGAACCTGCGCTGGACAGTCGACTGCAAGCCAGCTTGACTGCTGCCGGAGTGAGCAAGCTGTTCCCCGTCCAAACGGCAGTGTGGACGGCTCTGCACGGTGGCGCCTTCGACGGCCACGACCTGTGCATCAACGCACCCACTGGCAGCGGCAAGACACTGGCATACGCGTTGCCTATTGTTGCCGCACTGAGTGTCAGAGTTACTTGCAGACTGCGCGCGCTGGTCGTCCTGCCTACGCATGACTTGGCGCAACAGGTGTGCGGATGACATGCGCAATGGTGGGATAAGCGGCGTGCACAGCGGCAGCTGACTCTTCCGTGTGCCACAGGTTAGCACTGTGTTTGCACCGCTGTGTCAAGCTGCTGGGCTTTCAGTGGCAGTCGTGTCTGGCAAAGGCCCTCTGCAAGCAGAAGCTGATGCCCTCATCCAGCGCCTGGGGGTGGCACAGCCAGCAGAAGAGGTCAAGCCTGTGAACGTGAGCCGCGTCGACATTCTGGTGGCCACACCCGGCAGGTCCGTTCGCAGCATGCGCTGCACAATACTCGTACTGTGTGCCTAGCACTGACGGATGTGAATCCATCCCCCCGTCCAGGCTGGTCGCCCACGTCCAATCCACGCCGGGCTTCTCATTGGCACATCTCCGCTGGCTGGTGGTTGATGAGATGGACAGGCTGCTACGGCAATCGTATCAGGTGCGATAGAATGTCACCTCTTTGACTGTTGTGGGGCTTCAATCTCTAAAGCCTGCATTGCATGGCCCAGGACTGGCTGTCCATAGTGTTGGAAGCCACTGCGCCCGAACCTCGTGAGTTGCGCTGCTGGGGCATCCCGCGCAACGGTCGTGACCTTCCGGCGCGGCGCTTCCACGGGGGCATGTTTGGCGACCGAGTGGCAACGCCTCGTCTTGTGAAGCTTGTTGTCTCGGCCACCATGACCCGCGATCCCTCCAAACTGGAGCAGCTGCAGCTGCACTCGCCGTGTCTATTAAGCGCAACGCCTTCTGACGAAAGGTACGCTGTCACGAATGACGCTCTCCAGGAGCCGCACTTGATACGCATCCTGCACAGGTATCAGTTTCCACCCAAGCTGGAACACTTCCGCATCGTCGTCCCGTCGAATCAAAAGCCACATGCCCTCATCGCGCTGCTGCACTCCATGCTTGGCTCGTCGGTGCTTGTCTTCACGGCATCGGTGCGCGCAGTTGTGGTTTCACCCTGGTCATATTCTCGACGCGCTCACGCGCAGTGTTGATGTCTGCCACTAGGTGGAGTTCACGCAAAAACTGCACAAAGTGCTCAGCGCAGTTGGCAGAGAGGTTGTCGGCGCGTGCGTGGAGTACTCAAGCATGCACAGCCATCAGCAAAGGTCTGCTGCACTGTCCGCATTTCGATCACGCCAAGCCACCGTGCTCGTTGCCTCAGACGCCGCTACTCGAGGTCTTGACATTGAGGTGCGTGCCGTTCTATCCGCTGGAGAGCACATCGCCTGCTGATGCTGATGTTTTACTGTGCACAGGGTATTGATGTCGTTGTCAGCTTCGACACGCCCGTCTACCTCAAGACATACGTCCATCGCGTTGGCCGTACTGCCCGAGCTGGCAAGCCTGGACGCGCGTTCACAATGCTTCGACCAGAGGAGGTACATCACTTCAAGCGCATGCTCCTCAAGGCTGGCGAGCACGCGGTCAGGACGCACAAGCTGCGCGCATCGGAGCTAAGAGATGTAGAGACCACGCACGCGGCTGTGCTTGCGCCACTGCTCGCAGACGAAGGACAATAATAAGCCTTCGCCTGAGCAATATGCAAGATGATCACCAGCTCGCCCAAATCGATGCGCTTAGTCTCGTCGAGGACATGCTGCAAGAGCTGCGCGACCTTGGCGTGGACGAGGGCAGTGCTGAGGACCCAGAAGAGTCAGCGCGCTTTGCAGCAGTGCTGCAGAAGGTTGCCAAGTTGCACAGTGAGCGGGAGGAAGCTCTAGAGTTGCTATCCCGAGCGCATGCTGCGCAAGAAGAGCCTGCAGCCCACGAAGTAGACGCCACAGTAGCGGTGATCGACCAGCTTGAGAGCAAGTTGGCCTCGGTTGAGGAAGCAGCGCAGCGAGTTGGTCTGCTTCCCGCCGAGACGGAAAGGAGTGATGAAGAGACACGCAACGCCTCGTAGTGACAGATTTGACGCGTGTGAGCAGGCAAGCGGTGCCGCCAAAAACTCCCCAGTCCAGAGGGAAGGCGCCCTTCGCAATTGCAATGGCGTCGACTCTCGCCACACAGTTAGACCAGCTAGCGAAAGGACGTGAGGAGAGAGTGCGGGGACGCGCGTCGCTACTGTATGACTCACAGCAGGCCGCAGATGTGGATTTGCAGGCCATTTACGCAGGCGCTTCTAAAGGTGCGCTGCTTTTGACTCGAAGGTCGCAGCGCGCGCGTCAGAGGCGCCAGAGGCTAAACCAGGCGCCGCAATTCTGACTTTCTTGCTGTGCTCTGTGTTCCCTGTGCCGGTCTCTCCAGGCTTTGCCGAGCTGTGCCGCATAGACGGCCGCTTCGAGGCCTTCTCGAAGACGTTGTTCAGCAAAGCTGGCGCGGAGCTAAATAGGGACACGCAGGTACGTGCTTTGCCAGAGATTGCAGTGGCGGCTGCTTCCAGGATGTGTCTTTCCTCACCTTCTTGGAGACTGACTCCGCGGTGGTACTTGTCCCCAGGACGACCAAGCCAATGCACGCTTGGACGATAGCATAGCCGCGTACTTGCGGCTGCTCAGCGCGCACTTTCTGCTGCCAGCAGCTGCTCGCACGCTGGAGTTCCTGATTCGCCGCTACAAGTGCGCCGTCACAAACCAGAAATTTGACCTGTGCACAGCCACGTATTTTGACTGCCTGGTGTCTCCGCAATTGCGCTCTTTCCGTTCGCAGAGTACACGTGTACAACGTGGATGCTGCAGTACTGTGCTCCGTGCCTTACCACGCGACTCCCCAGTTTGTGCGATGGCTGCAGGTCCTCCAGCTGGACGGCACTCGTTGGGCGTTCCTGTCAGGTGTAAAAGCGCAAGGGGCGGCGCCCACGCGCGATGCATTGCTACAGGCTCTCTCGCGTGATGACACCTTACTCATCGCCGTGAGCGATGCTGCTCTGGGAAGCGTGTCCACATCAACCAAGGGGAGCTCTGGTGTGGCTGCGGCTTTCTATGCGCTCATGTGCTCGGAGGCGATCGGGCGCATGACGCGGGTGCCTGTCAGTGTGTTGCCCTCGTTGCTGGCATACGTACAGGCTGGCCTAGGGTCCGGTGCATCAGCAGAGCATCGTGCAGGGGCGTTGCTTCTCAGCGCTCAGCTGGCGGCCAGGGCGCAGCTGTCGGCCGCGGTCGTGGAGACTTTGCTGGATGGCATGGCCAAGATTGCACAACCACCGCTGGAAGCTGCAGCGTTGAAATCCATGCTGCAGCTCATGCGAACGCATGCAGTCGCAACACTGTCGCGCCGTGCCGTGACTTTTCTGGTGAAGACGCCAGCGCTGTCCGCTGTCCTGGGTCAGTTGGCACACTCGACACAAATAGATGCTCTCATCGGACCGCTCCTCGCTGGCGTGGTGGCGCAGCTGGGGCAGCACCACACGTACGCAAATGCGTTCAGTTCACTTGTTGCTGAGGTACCTGTTCGGACGCATTCCGAGACGGTGACACGCCTGCTTCTGCAGTCGACGTCTGAGGCAAACGAGGAAACGCGCGCAAGAATAGTTACTGCACTGCAAGCACTGCACAAACGCTGCCCGGAAGAAGTTCGGCGCGAGCTAGACAGTGAGCTGCAGCAGGCTGCAGGGTTGGTTGTCGACAGTTCTGCAGTGGCACTCGTTCGCGATGCGTTTGGCAGCACAACATCGCAGCCGCTTGCCATGTCGGGCGTCACAATCACATTGGCGAGCGGGCTCGAACACGCGAATCCGCGGCTACGTGAGGCTGCTGTGAAGCAGCTGCGAGAACTGCTGTTGACGGAAGCGAGCGCCGCTGCTCATCTCACCAGCGTCATTCTGCGCCGATCGGCTGACGATGATGCAGCTGTTGCCGCCGCAACACTGGCGCTGCCTGGCCTCATAGAATTTGTCGCAGACGACAATGCACTGCATGCCGCTGTGACCACAACATTGTCATCCTGCGCCTCAACGCTGAGAGCAGGACAGGGAACACACGCTCACGAGAAGGCAGCTTCAAGGGCTCTGTCTGTACTGACGCAGCTCGGCGACCGCAAGCCTGTTTTCGCGGATAGCGCTGCTCGCGCTCTTCTTGACTGCCTCGTGGATGATGGGGCACTCCAGAGTCTTGCAAAGGCAGCACGCCAAGGCGCTCGCACAGTCGCTCATCTCATTTTCGTGGGGGCTGAGGACGAGCCTAGCTCTGGCGATGAAGTACTCGCACAACAGCACTCTGCGCTGCGCGCCTTAGGCCGGCGCCTGCAAATCGATGACGCGGTAACTACCTGGGTGGTTTCTGAGTTGCCATTGTTGACGCCCCAAGGCCGGCACACAGTGCTCCTGGCGCTTCTTTGGGCGCTGACAGCCGCGCAAGCCGATGCGCGCTCTCGAGCCGCGCTTACCGCTTGGAAAGTGGTTCAGCTCCTTCCCAAAGACGGGACTTCCAGTGACGTGAGCTCACCGTGGAGCGGCGGTCTGCCTCCAACCGAGCACATGCAGATGCGTAACGCCACTGCAGCCTCTATGGCGGTAATTGGCCAATTGTGGCCGCATGTTGCACGTCACATTCCAACAGCCTCCGACAGCAGCTCGCCGGACCTTGGCAACTTGGGGCAGATGTTCGGCCGGCTGTGCTGTCGCCCAGACGATAGTGCCATGGCTGCGCTGTTGGAGCGAGCAGTGGGCGTGTTCAGATCGGTGCACCAGTTCCTGGCACTCATATCAGCTGCTGATCCAGCAAAAGTAGACGACTCGATTCAGGTTGCTGCGCTCAGAATGCTCGTCAAGCAGAAGTGGTCAGCAGACTCTGTGCCGCTGATCATGGTTGCGCTAATGAATCCACGTCGCGGCGTTCGCCAAGCTGCTGCAGATTTGCTCACAGCACCTGAGGGGATGAGCAGTAGAGCGCCGCTAGCGGCATGGGTAAAGTCGCACCTCGAGGCTCTGGTCACAGGCGGCGCGACACTGCAGCTGCTGCGAGGCGCGCTGCAAGACGCTGCGTTTTCAGGAACAATACAGCAGCTGCGTTCGTGCTTGGTCACTCTGCAGAGCCAATACGCGATGACTCAACTCGCACGCGTGTTGCTTGCCGAAATAGATGCAGGCACTGCAGCTGCATTTGCATCCGTGTGGCATCGTGTCGCCGGGAGCAGCGGTTCGTCCGCGGATGTGCTCCTGGCAAGCACTCTGCTTGAGGGCATTGCCGCAGCCGCAGCCGCAGATGGGAGCTCGCGGGAGCTGTTGGTGTGCGCGCTCGAGAGCACATCGTTAAGTCCAGCATTGCATGCGGCTGCATTGGATTCGGTGTCAGAGGCGTTGTATGCCTCCTGCTCTGAGGTTGAGCAACGACGCGTGCTACTGGCTGCCATCTCCCTATCGAGGCGCAGCAGCCAGCCAGAATGCAGCACGGCAGCCCGGGCGTTGTTAATTCGTGTCACTTTCGACGCTACTGCGGTGGCTGAGCTACTCACCACTGTGCTGACACCTGAGGCATCTGAGCAGCCCAAGCCTGCAAAACGTTCCCGTCGCGCCGCCACCGCAGCTGCCTCCGCGCCCGATAATGGGCAGGATGAGATGAGTGCTATCCCCATGGATGCCAAGGCGGTTGACATTGTGGAAGCGGTGCTTGATGTCCTGCAGTGGCGCCCGCTGTTGCGCTTCGAGGTGCTCGCCACACCTCTGTTCCGCGTACTTGCCGCTCTGCTGCAGATGTCTACTGAAGCATCGCCGTCGGTGCCGGCTCGCACGGAGGAGGGCGGTAATGACAGCCCGGACGACACGGCCTCTGCGCTGAGCGCGTCACGCGGATATCGCCTGACCTTGACGCTTTCCACGCTGACGAACGTCGTGCGCGCTGCCAAAGACTGCCCCTTGAACACTGCGCTCATTGTACGCGCTGTACAGCTGGCGCCTGATGTGAATGTGCGCAAGGCTGCGTTGCAGCTCCTGACCACGGTCGCCGAGTCAGAGCCCAGCCAGGTAGCGGCCGACGCGCTGACTGTGGTGAAATCGCTCACCAGTGTGGATTCTATCAGCGTAGACGATGCCCAGACTGCTCGGGCACTACATGACGCGTTCACGGCAATTGCGCCGTGCTGGGTGCAGGCAATCAAAGATGACGGCGCGCAGCTCCTGCGCCTCGTGATCGATGCTCTGCCTGCAGTGCCGCGGCACAGACGCGCGACACTTCTGTCTGCGCTTGTGCACGCGCTGCCTGCGCCGCGCGCATTGGCTGCGACTCTGCGCATGCTGCTGGCTGGCGACTCTGATGCACACGCACTTGCTTCGACGCTCAGCTCTTCCCGGCCTCCGGTCGAGAGTCTTCGCGCGTGGCATGCTATGCTGTCCCACACGACTGAGCAATCTGTCACCGTGCCGACGCTGGTCACCGTCGCAGACTTTATTGCCAGCGAGCTCAAGATGACTGGCTTGAGGGCATGGTTCGAGCATCACTCAGACGATGACGATACGCGCACTGCATATGCGGAGCTGCTTGCTTGTGCCCTCACAACGGTCGAGCGGGTCAAGAAAGACCGTGGAGGGCGACAGAGTCTTGATGCGGTTCTCTCTGCTCTGCGCACTTTGGCTGCGGGCCCGATACACTACGTACTGGCGCTTGCGAAGCTTTTCACGCATGAAAGCCGCCATGTTAAGCGCCGGGCGCTGCTTATGGCGTCGCGTTGCATTCGTGGAAGTGATGAGGAAGTGGTGCCTTCTGAGGCTGCGCAAGCTGTGGCGCTCCACGGCATTCTGCTGCCACTCGTGCGCAGCGCAGATGCCACACACCCTGCAGCACAGGTGGGTGCGTTGGAGCTGCTTGCCGACATGAATGCACGCTACGGCATCCACGAAAAGTACACACATTTGGCACTTGCATCCTTGCACACTGCGGTGCAGTGCGCGAAAAACGACAGCCGCCTCGCAGTCCGTGCCGCCGCTCTTTCCTGCGTCGCATCCTCTGTGGATGCGCTGTCCACTCGGGTTGTGCCAGCCCTGCCGCAAATAATTGCCACAGTGCTTGGCGTTTTGGAGACCACGGATATGACGGTGCCGGATGCAAACACGGCAACCGGTGCCGCATTAGCAGTCATCGCCAAGCTAGTGCTCAACCTGGAGTCCTTCCTGAGCCCCGTATTGGCGCGGGTGCAACGTCTCCTGCTATCGCCCTCCCTGTGCGGCACAGATGTTTCACCGGAGCTCCGGCAAGCAGCCAGCGACATTCGGACAAATATTGCCGCTCGAGTTCCCGTCAGGCTGCTGATCGAGCCGCTTTTGTCGTCGTGGGACACAGCGCTCCTCTCCGGTAGCGATGCCTGTGTTGCTGTGCTATTGCAGACGAAGTCGCTAGTGGAGCGCCTGGACGCCGCACAAACAGGATCATACTGCGAGGCTATATTTGGTGCGTCGCATCCGTATCCGCGCTCATGCATTTTTACTGACTTGCATTCGTCTACAGGCTTCGAGTTGCTCTGCTTGGACATGCGCCGTGTTCAACCCAGCACATTGCAGGAGGACGGCGGCATTGATCGTGTGGAGGCGGCGGCGTTGGATGCATGCGTGGCTCTGGTGCTGAAGCTCTCAGAGGTCCAGTTCATGCCTCTGTTCATGACAGCGTTGGAGTGGTCGCGAGCCAGCCCGGAGCACTTTGCAAGACCGCGGGTCTTATTTCGTTTGGTCGGCGCGCTGTCTGAGGCGCTGCGCTCGGTGTTTGTGCCATTCTACAAGCACCTGCTGCCGGATGCGGTTGACTTCCTGTCGTCTGACAAGGCGCAGCAGCAGGGGCAGCCATCATCCAAGAAGGCAAAGCATGATCCAACCGTCACAGACGCCGATGCGATGGCTCATTGGCAGCTGCGTGCGGAGGTGGTGAACGCGCTGCGATTGTGCTTCCTGCGTGACACATCTGGCTTCATTGACGAGGCGCGCTTCAACACGCTAGCGCCTGTTCTGATACAGCAACTTGGCGGAGTACCGCCGGCAGATGCATGCGAAACAGCTGTTCGCGCGTCTGATGACGCCTTGGTTGATTGCCTTGTGCAGCTGGCTGTCAGCGTGGCCCAAGACGCGCTTTGGCGGACGCTCAATCGCGGTGTCCTCATGGTCACCCGCCATGCGAGTATCCGTCCTCGCCGCTTGGGCGTGGCCGTGGTCGCGGCGCTGGTAGAACGCTTGGCGGAGGAGTACTTAGTGCTATTGCCAGAAACTCTGCCCTTCCTGGCTGAGCTGGTGGAAGACACCGACGAGCACGTGGAAGCTGCCGCGCGCAGGCTACTTGCCAGGCTGTCCCAGCTCGCCGACGAGGATGTGGGCGAACTTCTCAACTAGTGCTAGACTTACCTCCAATTGCCAATTGTACGCTTCCTTCGTCAAGCCCGCAACGCGTAGGTCACGGGTGCATGGCATTGTCGACCTGAGCGGCTCGCGGCAGCTGCTACTCAATGCCTCGCCTGCTGCCGCACGTGCCTGGCTGACAAAGCGCACCCGCGAGGAACGCCTGTCTGTGATGGAGGAGGGACTGCCAAGCGCTCAGCGACCCCGCGCCAGACTATTGGTGGGCATAAGCTTGTCACGGACAGCGCGGCAACTGCGCGGTGCACGCCCCGGGAGAGCGCTTGACGCGGCCGCTGAGCTGCACGCGCACAGCCCAGCACAAGAAGCAAGACGGCCACCGCTATTGCCAAGCGCTTAGCCGCGAGCTTTGTGTCCCGCGTGCTTCAGCGCTTTGTCAAGCGAGTTGATGGGAAGGAGTTCAGTTCACTCGCCGTCCGCCTTGACGGCTCCAGCTTGACCTTGAAGAATTTGGAATTGAACGTTGACGGTGAGTAGCGCCTGGGCGAGAGTACACCGCGTCGGAGCTGACTTTTTCGGCCAGCAATCTTGTCCTCTTCGCCCTCAGCTTTGGTTGTCGAGCGTGCTTGGGCAGAAGAGCTCACAGTGACAGTGCATTGGTCGAAGCTTGGCTCTGAGCCTCTGGCAATAGCGATCCGGGACATCCACATCGTACTTTCGCTGCGCAACGCTGCACAAGAGGGAGCTGGAGACGGCAATATTAAAGCCGACGGAGAAGTGCAAGTCTCGCCCCGAGATGAAGGTGCGTCAGTTCACTTCTCTCGCCCTGATAGGACTGCTCACAGATTTCGCGCAGAATACGGGCCCGGGGATGATGGTGCAGATGTTGAAGAAGGTGCCACCTGGGTTTTGGCCTCGGCGCTCAACAGCGTCGACGTAGAGCTCGCCAATCTTGTCGTCAAGATTATGCGAGAGCGTGATGAGCTGGAACTGTCGCTCGAGATGCTCACCGCGAAGAGCGTCCCCATCGAGAAGCCTCCACAAGTCGGTGAATGGATTTGCAAGGTGGCGTCTCTGCGCGATGTCAGCCTCAAAGTGTGCCGCACTGCCGAAGATGGGTCATCTGCGATGGAGACACGCGTTCTTCAGACGAAAAGCCTTCAATTGGAGGCCCTATTGCCGCTGCTGGGTCCTTCCACGGCCGATGTGCGGGTGCAGCTGTCTACAGAACCCTTGGTTGCAACAGGAGGCTCTGCCATGCTCGCCTCCGCTCTGCGCTTGCTCGGCATCAGCGGTGGGCCCACTGCATTGGAACCTGCGGCAGAGGAAATGCAGGACCGGTATGCTGTTGTGCTGGCGCGCCTGCTGGAGCAGGTCGAGAGCCTGGAGAAGGAGAACGACGACATGCGGACGACCATAGCCGCGCTCACTGCTGCATTTGAACGACAGACAGCTGTCATTGAGCTCTTGACTGACGAAAATGCCGCGCTTCTTGTTGACCTATCTTGACTCGAGTCGAATGTAATGCTACCCCACTTATCTAGAAGGCCGCCATTCGCAGAAACAACTTACTAAATGTCTGCAGATGAAGAGAAGCCAGTGAAGCTGCAAGCCTTGTACGATGCGGGTGAGGTAAAGAGAATTCTGGACGAGGCAGCTTCACAGGCGAGTAGCTTCCCGTCTTGAGTTCCCGCGCCACGTGTGTCCAACTCAAACTATGGTGCAGACTGTCGTAGACGCCGGCTATCCAGAGGACTTCTGGTTGAGCGACGTGAAGATTGGTGTGCATCAACCGAGGTGACTGGTAAATACAGGCTGAGGACGACTGACGCGTGACCTCTCAACCCCCACCTAGGCCTTGGTCTGTTGACTTGCGCGTCAGCCCTGGTGGCACAGTTCTATCCGCTGCCATTCCCCAGGAACTACTGGCTGCTAGTTGCCTGTGTTACTCTCTACTTCCTCCTCAACACCGCCCTGCAAGCCTTCTGCTACTTCATAGAGGGAGACATCATACTGTTGACGCGACCAAAGCAAGGCGCAGTCTCCACAGACAAGGGTCTCAGGCTGTCCTCTTCATTGCAGCGCTTCGGCCACCAATATACCCTGACGCTGCGCGCTCGAGGGTCTCCGACTGGCATGCCGGCTCGCATGCTGTGCAAGAGCGTGTCTGCGTGGATACACGAGGACGGGGAGCTGAACCAAGCGGAATTGAAGGCGGATGTGTTGAAACTGCTTGATGGGGGAGCACAGGAGCAGCAGCAGACGGGTGGCAAAACGCGAAGGACGAAACGAGACTGATGCAGTGCAATATCCTCGCATTCATGCCTTCCCTAGCTCCTTCATTCGCGCCAGGATGCCAGCTCCCATCGTTGCTGGCGACTGAACCACCGTGACGCCAGCCGCCTTCAAGGCTGCAATCTTGTCAGTGGCGGTGCCCTTCCCACCGGAAATGATGGCGCCGGCGTGGCCCATGCGGCGGCCAGGCGGAGCTGTCAACCCGGCAATGAATGAAACAATGGGCTTCTGCGTCTTGCTTGCCTGATGACGGACGTTTGTGAACTCGCATGAGCAACCGACAGACAAAAGAAGCTAACAAACACACAGTTTCTCCAACGTACCTTGATAAATTCTGCAGCTTCCTCCTCTGCTGTGCCACCGATCTCGCCAATCATGATGATGCCCTCTGTCTGCGGATCCGCCACAAACTTCTGAAGGCAGTCCACGAAATTAGTCCCGTTGAAAGGGTCGCCGCCGATGCCAACGCATGTTGACTGGCCTAGGCCGACATTAGTGGTTTGGAACACCTGGGAGCATTGCGCGGACTTTATGTTAGCGCATAGAAACATGGAACGTCCGAATTCTGACGTACCGCCTCGTAGGTGAGAGTGCCGGAGCGGGAGACGATGCCGATGCGCCCAGGTTTGTGGATGTATCCAGGCATGATGCCGATTTTGCATGCACCAGGCTGCAGGTCGTTCGCGCATATGCCGTGTCAGATACACGCATCCGCAGTGTGCCACTCATAGAACGCGCCTTGATAATTCCCGGGCAATTGGGCCCAATGAGGCGCGTTTTGGTCTGCTGCATCATCGCCCGCTTCACCTTGATCATATCGTGCTGGGGAATGCCTTCGGTAATGCACACGACTAGGTCCAGCTCTGCTTCTACGGCCTCCATGATGGCGGCAGCTGTGCCCGGACCGAACGACAGGTGAGTAGATGTAGAAGGTGCAGTTTCGGGCGAAACGCGACGCACCCGCAAACGGTGGAGGCACGTAGATGACAGTCGCATTGGCTGCTGTTGCCGCCTTCGCCTGCGCTACCGTGTCGAAGACAGGCAGACCTGCGTGAGCAGATAGTCACAAGTCAGTTGTGGGAGTGAGCCTTGCCCGAAGCAAATTGTCAGCGGATGAGCTCGAAGCGCGCGCACCGAGGTGTGTGGTGCCACCCTTTTTAGGAGTGACGCCGCCCACCAGCTTCGTGCCGTACGCGAGCGCCTGCAAGCAAGGTGGTTAGGCAGTGCAGCGCAGCTGACAAGTTAGTGCAGTCTGCGGCGGCGCACCTGCTCCGAGTGGAACGTCCCGTTCTTGCCGGTGAAACCCTGGCATATGACCTGGGTGTGGACACACGGGCGTATGCCTCCCTCAGCTCGGGTGCGCAGTGCTGTGCTACCGCGGACAAACCTTGGTATTC
>Ga0164297_10002407_pt1 | contig 18539 bp, 16 predicted proteins | sample GEODES058metaG_FD_113539 | JGI IMG/M metagenome (GOLD analysis project Ga0164297, IMG submission 113539) | Dystrophic lake water microbial communities from Trout Bog Lake, Wisconsin, USA - GEODES058 metaG | ecosystem: Environmental > Aquatic > Freshwater > Lake | place: USA: Trout Bog Lake...
CCACCATCTATTCATTAAATCTGTGCCCCATCCAACTCTTGCCGCGTTGGCCAAATCGCCTGTGCCGCGGTAAGAGATTTGGGCATTTGCGAGTCTCAAAGACTGAACAGTTCCGTTGGGCCCCACATCTTGGGGCCTAATGACACCAGAGACTTGTATTATTTCGGTGCCCTCTGATAACCCGAGTTTTTTCTCTCCCCTAACGGATAAATTACCGTTGGCTAAAACCTCCAATACCGTTACAGCGATTGATCCCGTCAAACTCGCATTGTGATCCGCACTGCCTTTGCTCTTGCTGTCGTTGTTTGATTTACTTAAATCAATTCCCGTCAAATAACCAGACATGCCCGCAATTTTTGAGCTAACGCCGGAGGGAATAATCGTATTGCTTGAATCTCGGTTGACTTCACTATTTTGAGAGCGATTGGCCTGGGTAGACTCATTGAGTAACACAGTGATGATGTCGCCAACTTGAAAGTTTCTACCTCGACCAAACCAAGCATCAGAGCGACTATTTCCGTAGATACCGCCCGTTGCAAGTTTTGGTCGATCGCTCACAGTTGGATACACTGGCTCAAAGTTGAGCGACGGCGCAAGTGCCTCGGGTTCAGGTTTGATGGTGTTGCACCCTGCTGCGCTGAGAGCGGCAATAGCAAGCAAGCTATAACTAAACTTTTTCATCATTTATCCCAAATTAGTGTTGATGTACTTCAACATACCGTCAACTGCTTCAATCGCCTTTGAGTTCATCTCATAAGCCCGCTGGGTCTCAATCATGTTGACCATCTCAGAGACCACATTCACGTTAGATGTCTCCAAGTTGCCTTGAAGCAAAGTTCCCGCACCGTTGGTTCCAGGCGTAAGTAACTGAGGCGGGCCGCTTGCCGCACTGGCCACAATCATGTTGTTACCTATGGGTGTTAAACCGCTCGGATTGATAAAGTTTGCCAACTGGATATTGCCCAGGTTCTGAGCTCCCCCGCCAGCTACAAGTTCGACGGATACGGTTCCGTCAATTCCAACCGTTATGCTTGCAGCGTTGGGCGGCACGGTCAAGTTTGGAATCAGCGGCATTCCGCTTGAATTAACGATTTGACCCGTTGAAGAGGCTGTGAACGTACCGTCCCGCGTATAGGCGATGGTGCCGTCCGGTTGTTGAATCTGAAAGAAACCGTTCCCAGAAATCGCCAGATCCAGCGGATTATTGGTGTTGGACATATTTCCCTGGGCGTAGACCTTCTCGGTTGACATGATCTTGACACCCGTACCCACCATCATGCCTGTTGGGTTTTGCGTATTAACCGTGGTTTGGCCACCCGCTTGTCGCAAGTTTTGATAGAGTAAATCCTCAAACACCGGACGGTCCGCTTTAAATCCGGTCGTGGTTACGTTGGCCAAATTGTTAGAGATGACATTCATCCGCGTTTGCTGGGCATCTAGACCCGTTTTGGCGACCCATAGTGTTGCGTCCATCTCTTACCTCTTATGTGTTTCTTTTGTATCGGCTAGGAATTACTTCTTAGCTCGGCAGTTTGATCATCGTCGCTCCCGACTCGTCGTTGGATTTGCTTTCCTTGATCATTTGAACCTGGTGTTCAAATGAGCGACTCTGCTCAACCAACTTGACCATTGCATCAATCGGATTAACGTTACTGCCCTCCAAAGCCTGACTGGTTACCGACACCTGCCCAGGACCTGAAGCAAAATCCGAGCCAGGCGGCATATTCTCGACTTGAAACAATCCATCTCGTCTGCGCTCTAGGTGCTCTTGTCCTACATCTTTGAGAAATAAAGTATTGACCAATATTGGTGGCGTATTGGCTGGTTGGGCCGGATCAGTTGCATATATGCCTCCGTCGGAGCTGACAGTGATTTTGGAGGTCTGGGGAACCGTGATGGGTCCTCCGTTTTGACCTCGTACGATAAAGCCGTCCCCAGTCTCAAGGGTTCCATTGGTATTGACTTTAAGGTCCCCCCTTCTCGTGAAAGCAAGGTCTCCGTTGGGCGCGGTCACGCCCATGACGGTTCCGTGATTCATAGAAATGTCGAGATCTCGGCCTGTTGCAACCAAAGGACCAGGGGAGAGCTGAACTCTGTTGGTATAAACCGCTTGCGGTTGAAACCGAGAGTCAAAGCCCTGCCCGTCAGCTTTGTAGGCTTTAAGAGCTACGTCGTAAGACTTTTTAAAGGCCGTTGTGTTGACGTTTGCAACGTTATTGGTGAGCGTTTGGCGAGCGAGCCTATCCTCATCAATAGTTGCGACGTTGTTAAAACCAAGGCGATCCATAGTAGTTCTTTAGTTCCGCTCATTAAGCCTGGATTTGAATAATGGTCTGAGTAAGAGTGGTGTTGGTGGAAATAGCCTTTGCATTGGCTTGAAAGTTCCTTTGCTCAGTAATCATATTCACCAACTCAGTTGTCATGTCCACGTTTGCGTTCTCGGTTGCGCCCGACTTGACTGTTCCGTAACCCGCAGATCCTGGTTGGCCGTACTTTACAGTTCCAGATGAGGAAGAGGCGTAAAAATTAGTATCTCCAAGCTGAGTCAAACCAGATGGGTTCGGAAAATTAGCCAACACAATTTTGCCCAAATTAGCCTGTGTGGCGTTTGAGTAACTTGCAGTGACTAGACCGTCGTTGCCGATAGTTACACCCGTCAAGTCCCCGTTGGGCGCTCCGTCCTGAGACTCTGATAAAACCGCATACGGGGATGAATTTTGTGTGGATTTCGAATAGTTAATCGACATGGTCAAAGAACCAGCACCGTTAGGAAGATATACGGTATTTAGTTTGGCACCCGTGAGCGGAGATTGCAATGAGCCGCCGGTATCAAAAGTCAACTCTCCTTTGCCCAGATAAATAGGAGACCACGCAGGTAAGGATGTAAATCCGTCTGGAGCAGAAGTCTCATTTCCGTATTGGTCAATATACTGAGGAACAGCGACACCGTTTGACATGACCGTTGCTTGAGTAGGCTTGATCCAAGTTGAGTCCACGCCCCTCGCACCAGTGGTACTTGATAGACCCCAGGTACCGTCTCCTGAGACTTTGATAAAGGAGTTCGCGCCTTGGGTACCTGTTTGGAAGACCAGAGCGTTATTTTGGGAGTCATAAGACACTTTAACTCCAGACACGGTGGGTCCGGTCAAACCTGGCGTGGATGGGGGGCCAGACAAATGATTGATACCGTCTTGCAACGCCAACATAAAACTATCTAGTGTGTAATCGTTCGAGGGCGGGACTGTAACCGTGCCTTGAACGGTTCCAACCAAAACCACAAAGGTATTGTTTGACGCGTTCACAGAGAACGAGTTGTTCACGTTCACTCCAATGTCTCCTCCCGTCATTATGGCGGGAGTAGATTCAAGACCCCTAGTCGCAACCGAGGTCGGACTGACTGAATAGTTGATCGCATTACCACTTGCATCCGCAGGAGCTAGTCCCAAAACCGTTTGAGCAAAATTGCTCGGGTTACTGATTGTTATGCTGGATTTGTCGCCGGTTGTTCCTGATGAAAAATCAAATTTTTGATTCACACTGTCATAAGCTACAGTGATACCGTAGCGTTGATTAGCAGGGTCCATGATGTAAGAACCCTCAGCAGACGCGCTAACGCTCAAGCTTGTCGAAGTAGAGCTCTGGGATAGTGAGCCTGTGGACAATCCAAACAATGGGTTTGCAACAGGGGCTCCGTTTACGATTGCTCCGTTTAGCACGAGTGATTGATTTGAATTGGTTGGGGTGAAATTAAATTGTTGAGCAACTGGGTCATAGTCGCACATCACAGCAGAGGAAAATGTTCCACTTCCCGTAGTGATGGATACCAAACTAGGGGGCATCGGGGGAGAATTAACGTTAGCGACTGGGCTTACGTTCTCAAATGAAATCGATGATCCGTTTGAATTCGCTACTGCAAAGAGTCCCATCTGGGCCAGTGGCAATGGATTCACAGGAGTTGTTGCGCCGGGTACTAAGCCTGTGTTTAAATAATTAATAAAATGTTCAATCGTGTCCGAGGCTTGGGAGGGAACCGTGATGGTTGAAATTCCAGCGCTCGTGGTTATGTTGACTGTACTTGCGCTGGTGCCCACAAATCCGATTTGATTGACCTGCGTTGATGCAGAGGTGTATTGAATGGCCCCGGGAATTGCAACTGGAGGAGTTGCGTTGGTCACACTTTGAATGCTTACGTTAGTTGGCAAAGGTGTGCCCGTAGTTGTCGAGTTGATACTTGAAAATGAAATAGATTTACCGTCTTGCCCTAAGGTGGCTACCAAACCTGGAAGACCGTTTGCGCTAAGACCGGTTGTGCCGTTCAAAAAAGTAACCAACGCTTGTGAACCCTGCACAGCCTGAGGGGGAGCCACAAAAGAGACTTGTTGAGCTGGCACTGTTCCGTTTGCTGGAATGGTGATATTGAACTGAGTCGCATTATTTACAGAATCAATATTCACACCGGGCACGTTGACCGTAGTCGATGAATATGTAACGGTTGCAGCTGTTCCTTGTCCGTTGGCTAATGTGACCTGTGTTGGGACGGGCGTTATGCCTGAAGTGCTACCAAAATTAATGGTGGATCCGTCCAAGCCTACAGATGCAACTAGGTTGGTGGGTAACACGGAAGTTCCACCCGAATTAATCAAAGTATTGCCCGTGTTTAAATAATTGACCAACTGCGACGCAGTCGTAATATTTAGGGCAGCTCCAGTAGAGTCGGTTTGAGGAATCGTAATTTGGCTGACTGAGCTGGGAGCACTGCCTGAAGTGATACTTAAAGTGTAAGGGCCATTAGATGTAAGCCCGCCTGTGAAATTGATTCCACCCACGGACAAAACATTTGAAGTGTAGGTTGAGGTCGTCGTTCCATTTGTAGTCGTCAAACTTGCATAGGTGGGCGAATCGATTGCCATTTGCATTGGATCCGTACTGCTCGAGACAATGCTAAAAGCTGTAGGCGTACCACTCGCGTCCAATGGACCGGAGGCAACCGCATCAAAACCTGGAATTTGAGGACTTGGAGTGCCAGTACCCGCGGTGTTGCCAAAGTTTACGTAATTAATGAGTCCACCTAAATCAGTTACTTGCGCGGTAGACGGAATGTTCAGCTGTTGAACGCCTCCGCCGTTAGGAAGCGTGATTTTTAGAGTCATGGACTGACCCGCTAGTCCCGAGAAGTTGATGCCTCCAATTGTTGCTGTAGCAGCAGGCGCCGTAGCAGCTGCCGCTTGTAACTGCGCATTTATGTTGTTGACTACGGTTTGATAAGTCTCACTACCGGCGCCTAAATTCAGAGGAATATTTTGTGTAGATACACCGTTAGCAGATCCATTTTGCAACTTTAAATTGATAGAGCTGTTGTTCGTACCAGAAAAGTCAAAATATTTTTGTGATCCAAAAGACTGATTGATCCTGTTGGTCAACTCTGTTGCAATATCGGAGCCGTGGAGTTGGAGATTTTGACCTGCAAGATCAGCTATATTGATAGGTACTGTTTTAGATCCATCTACGGAAATATTAAACAAAGGAATCGGTTGCCCAGAGGAGGATACGATACCGTTGATAGTAGAGCTTGATTGAAAATTAATGACGTCTGAGCTTAGGGAGCCTAAGTTGGGAGCCAATGTGCCAGACACAGTAGCCGCAGATGAGGACTGGGTGTTTGTTAAATTATCTAAATTAAACATCTGAGTTTTGCTGTTCGTCAACTGATCTCCGACTTGAGCAGCATTCTCAATTTGACCGTATTGATTCACATACTGGGCTGAACCACTTGGATCCGTTGACTGTTGAAGGGCTGAGCTCACCAAGGTGTTACCCACATACACATAGGTCTGCCATTTGTTTGCAGGAGAAGCAGCACTGGCATTTTGGGTTTTAGCGTAATAAACAGTCGCCAAATAATTATTACCAGCAGCGTCATACACGTTCATCGCCGTGCTTTGGTTATAAGTTGTTGGGTCATTTTTATCAAACGGTTTAGTGATAACTGTACCGTCTGCGGGAAAATTAAGTCCTAAGTCAATTGTTGTTGTTTGTTTAGCTTGACCCACCGTTTGTGAGGGAATGTTTAGGGGGTTTAGGTTACTGATATTTGCATTACCCGCACTATCAACTGAGGCTGCCATCAACTGTTGCCCTGCAGCGTTCACCACAGTGTTTTGATTGTTCAACATGAATGTGCCGTTTCGGGTGTAGATGTTTTGTAATCCATCTGGAGACTGCATGGGGAAGAATCCGGAGCCTGAAATCGCCAAATTAAGTGTGTCAGATGAGAAAGTTAAATTACCCTGACTGAAGTCTTGAGTAATTCCTTTAAGGGCCACACCTTGTCCAATTGTTGAGCTACTCTTTTGCAAGGGTGAGGATGCAAAAATGTCTCCGAAATTGGTTGTGGATCTCTTAAAACCAGTGGTTGCAGCGTTGGCAATGTTATTGGATGTGGCCGCTAATTGTGAATTAGCAGCCTGAATACCGGTTAGTGCTGTAAAAAATGCCATTTTTCAAACTCCTGTTGATTGCTCTTATCTGATTTAATTAGCGATTGAACTTACATTGGCAAGACTCATAGAGTTGCCACCTGCAAAGTTAAGCATCCACGCACTCGCTGCAGTACCTGCATTGGGATTGCTGATGCTGAGGACTTGTGCGTAAGTACTGGACGTCGGGGTCACGGTTGCACCCGTCGAATCGACTGCGGAGAATGCCAACTTATAGTTACCGTCTGGAGCTTGTGAACCGTCTTGGTTCTTACCGCTCCAAGTCGCCGTCATAGTCCCCGCTGTCTGCGGGCCCAACGCCTCGATGTCTACAATCTTGCCCGAGCTGTCTGTCACCATCATCGTGAGTGTTTTAGCACCGTTGGGCAAAGTAACGGATGAGCTAACGGGTTGACTATTGATCAAAGAGGCGTTGCCTCCTGGGACCAACACTTGTTTACCAATTAAGGCTGCACCTGCGGACATTTGGTCGTTTTGAAGGTTATTAGCCAATGTGTTCATGCTTGACTCCATGTTGGTAGTCGCAGTGAGTTGTGAGAACTGTGCAAGTTGAGATACAAATGCAGAGTTGTCCATCGGCTGTGATGGATCTTGGTTTTTTAGCTGCGTCGTAAAGAGCGTCAAAAAATCATTTTCACCCATCGCTGACTGAGCAGAAGAAGTTGAAATCTGTGATGCTGACTGCGCAGCTTGGTACTGCGCAACAGTTGTCATCCCATTGGGTAGAGCAGACGATAGCGAACCGGGCAGTGAGCTAGGTGCTTGAGAGGATACGGTCATGATGGATTTCTTTCAAAAAGAGGGATTAGGGGTTTTAAGATTTGGTGATGTCTAAGGTTCTCATCATGAGTTGACGAGCGGTGTTGACGACCTCTACGTTGTTTTGATAAGAGCGCGACGCTGACATCATCTCGACCATCTCTTGCATTTCATTCACGTTAGACATGAACACATTTCCGTCCTTGTCGGCAAGCGGATTTCCGGGATCATATAAACTTCGAATCGGAGTTGGATCATCTACGACGTGGTCCACTTTCACACCGCCCAGATAAGGCGCTGCAGCGTTTGTGTATTCCTCTTTTACAAGAGCTTTAAACACAGTTCTTTTAGCTCTAAATGCATCTTGCTCTGTGTTGGACACAGTGGTTGCGTTGGCTAAGTTGGATGCGGTCGTGTTCATACGCACCATCTGAGCATTTAAGGCGGTACCGGCAATTCCAAAAACACTATCTAAAGACTTCATTTTTTATTACTCCCCTTTAAGGGCCTTTCTGATGCCACTGATGTTGTTGGATAAAAAACTCGCCGTCGCCTGGTAATCAGCCGCTGCCTTACCAAAGTTAGACTGCTCCACGCTGATCTCAACCGTGTTGCCATCAAAGGAGCTATTAAAGGGAATTCTGTAACGCATGCCGTTATCGGGGGCGTCTGTAATGACAGCAAAATGCTCTGGATGAGTTGCATTTAAATACTGCTTCTCTGACTCTTTAAACATGGCCTTGAAATCTAGGTCTTGAGCTTTATAGTTAGGTGTATCGGCATTTGCGATATTGCGCGACAAAACCTCAAGTCGTTGGCTCCTGACTTGAAGGGCTTGCTCGGTGACACCAAAAGCAGATGAAAGATCCATCATCACTCCAATTAACTTTAGTAGAACTTAAAAGATTTAAACTTGACTTGTCATATTCACGACATTCGGTCCTAAAGTTTTAAGACCTGCGATCGATAATTGCAATTTGTATGCCACCTGTTATTGACGGTCTTAATTAAGTGAAGACGCAGCGATGCGGCAATTTTTGACCTAAAAATCAACAAACTCATACCTTGCCTCCAAAGCCGGCAAGGTATTGCCACTTCGGGATGGGATTCTTGGTTGCTCGCCTACTGCGCCCACAAATAGATTGCTGTTTTAAGCACTTAGACTGTTTTTTGCCGCAGCGACTTCAAATCTATGGATCTGATTTGCCACATATTGGCTTGGCTCACCCTCTTTTGCCGTTTCAATCCATTCAATGACGGCCAATCAACTACGGCAAATCAATTAAGGCAAATAAGTTTGGTTTAAATAGGCACTCACTCTCAGGGATTGAGCTCTTTGGTTGGAGGCATTGGATTGAATTGACGAATTAGAGGCAATGGAGGGGTTGTACTGAACTTGCTCGATTTGAGCACCTTGACCTCGCAGAACGCTTTGATCGGTGTTTTGAGCTAAATTTTGTAAGGAATTGGGCCCTCTTGGCAAAGAAGCGGAGGTTTGGTTTGCTTGGGCAAGCAAAGCTGCTTGCATCAGTTGTATATTTTGGGAGCCTTGGTCCTGGGTTTGACCTTGAAGTTGAGTTTGTCCAAAACCAGTGGCTGCATTCATTGCGAGGTTGTTTTGGGCGTTGATGAGGGCCTGACTTCTTGAGCTGAGGGTGTTGTTGTTGGGTACGCCTGCAAATAAGTTTGTATTTGAATTTAAATTCACGCCTGTATTTGCATTTGAGGAAGTTGGGGCACTTTGCGCAACCGTGGTGCTTGACAGGTCTAGACCCAAACGGTTGATCGCATTTTGATGCAGTCCTTCAACAATGGAGTGTCGTGTTATGGGCGCACTGGTGTCTCTGTTGACGTGAAGCATGGAGGCCTGAGAGCCAGCAATGTTTAAATTAGCATTGGAGCGGGTTTCGCTGCGTGCGGCCGGGGTTAAAACCGTCAGGTACAGGTCATCCAAATTAGCTGGACCAAAGTTTTTCAACCCTGTTTCCTCAAAATATTTAGAGACCAAGTCAAGTTGCTTTAAGACGCTGTGATTCGTAATCTCTTTGGGATTAGAGGCAAAACCCGCTGACGCTGCCCCTCTGTCAGGTCCATCACAAAATTGAATGATTCCGTGGCATCGGTTGTTGGTGGCCTTTGGATTCATACCGTCGCTCTCCATCAGGGTGAGCCTAGCGAAATCGTCTGGATGAAATTGATATGTTTTAGACATATTCACAATTTTGTCGTAAACCGCAGACTTTTCGTGCACAGGAATGAAGCCCTTATCGACGGCACGGTCCAAGGTTTTATTAAGAATGGGGTTCTCCGCAGCGTCTAAGCCCGCATAACTTTGGTTGCGAGCAACTGACCTATTTGTTTGGACCTGCGCGCTTGAGCCTTGAGGTTGAAAACCGCTGGCGGAGGCATATCCGTTTTGAGCAACTGCACTTCCCCGTGTACCGGGCCTGTTGTTTAAGGATGTAGCGGCGTTGTAGCTCGTGGGCTGCGAGGACACTCCAGCGGGAGCTGCGGACGCAGTCTGAGGGCTAGATGCCAAATTAGCTGAATTACCTGCACCAACTAAAGCCCCTGCATTTGAGCTGGAGCTGGAGCTGCTTAGGAAACCTAAATTAAGTTGTTGGCCTGGAAAAATTTTGTCAGGGTTTTGAATCCCATTTGATTTGGCTAGCATTTGAGCCAAATGCACAGAATCGCTTGAATTAATAGTTTGCCCTTGCTCGGCGTAATACCCTTTCACAATATTAGTAAGCGTATCCCCTGATTTAATGGAGACCGTTGGAGCGTTGGCACTCAGAATACTTGCGTTTTGATTTGACGATGTATTGACACTATTTTGAGCCTGGGCTTGGGCGAGCATTTTAGAAAAAACAGTCTTATCCAATCCAGCCGAGTTGTTGGTGCGGTCTGTGAATAAATATTTATTACTGTCCAAGTAACTATTTCTTACCAAGTTTTTCGTGTCTGTTAAATAGTTCATGGCAATTCCAGTGGCTTTTTCGATCTATGGTACATAATTTGCAAAGTATGTTGTATCAATAAACAATACGTCAATTAATCAACACTCTGTTCCTATTTTGCAAATGCTGTGCCGATCTAAAAAACCATTAAAAGTGTCTGAAAACGGACACTTCTCCAAATGGTGCCACCTCTTTAAATTAGTCAGTTCAGTTTCGCTTTGTGTTTTTATTAACGTATTTATTATGGGCGCTCAAGCCCAAAGCGCAAACAAGCAAATCCTAAGCGAACAACAACAAATCAATTCCCAACTAAAAAGCTGGTACGCCGCTACAGAGCGCGTTAATGAATCTAGTGTGAGTGTGGCTGATTTGGACTCAAGGCTTAAGATTGAAATGTGTACTACACAAATCAACTTCGATTTCCCCTTTGTTTCTCACAAAACAGTTCGGGCTCGCTGTGAGTCACCCAAATGGCAGTACTACCTTCAAGTAAGCGTGCCCGTCACCACAGACGCGCCGACTGCCTCCAGTACGAACACAAATACGAGTTTAAATACCAGCCCCAATCCCAATACATCACAACAAACCAAGAGCGGCACGCCTAACACGCCCAACTCGGGCAACCCCAGTCCTGAGTTAAGTAAGCCCCTTAGTTCTCCTGTATTGCCCGACCCAAAGAGCGCTCAAATAGCCTCCAACAACACACCCAATCCCTTAAACAACAGACCCGGCTATCACACCGTCATCACCTCACCTCAGTTTTTAAAGCGTGGTACTATTCTAAGTCCCGGTCTATTTACAGGCACAGAAGTTGCTTTAGTTCCTGGTGAGTCATCCGCTTTGAGCAATCCAAGTGATGTGGCTCACATGGAACTTTTGAGAGATTTACCGGCCAACACGCCGTTGAAGAGTTTTGATGTCAAGCCTATGTTGATGATCAAGAAAGGACAACAAGTGGTGGTCTCAATCGGAGAGGGAAAGGGTTTTTTGATCACCGTGCGGGCCGAGGCAATGCAAGACGGTCAACTGGGGGATCAAATTAGGTTAAAAAACACGGAGTCAGGTCGATCTATATCAGCCGTGGTCACAGGTGTGAACACAGCAAAATCTAATTAACTAGTACAAAGTAGGTAATTTTAAAGATTTTACGAAATATGGTTGAAATGGCTCAAGTTTTAAAGTTTCGAGACGATCTATAAGATGTCAAAAGTTAGCTTGTTACGTATAAATTTTATCAAGAGAGTGCATCATGACTGACGCTATTTCCAACCAACCACGTATTCCCACTGGGAATACCAATCTGAGAAGTGCAGGCGAATTGTCGAGCTCGATTTTAGGCTCCTCCGTTTCTGGCGGATCCACGAAGTCTTTTGCTCCAACAACTCACGTCACCCCCATGGGTTCGGATACTGTGAGTTTGAGCAACGTGTCTCAGCAAATTGCTCAACAACCTGGATTCGATCAAAACAAGGTCAATTCAATCAAACAGTCGATTCAAAACGGCAACTACGCAATCGATCCTAGCCGCATTGCGCAAGGATTTATGTCCTTAGAGAAACTGATCAAGGGATAAGAGTTGTCTGAGCTTGCTGCGCCCCATCCAACTGTTGACGCCTCTTTGGCTAAGGCTATGGAGCGTGTGACTAAACTTGAAGCTTTATTGGAGGAGGAGTTTGAAGCCTTAAAGGTTCAAGATTTGAATAACTTTAGCGAAATAAACGAATCCAAAGACAAGCTGCTCAAAGAGCTTATGGCTTTAACGGGTGTGAATAAGCCAGAGGACGCCCACAAATTAGACCCAAGTTGGAACGAATTTAAAGAAAAAATGCGCTACTGCCGTAACCTTCACAGACGCAGTGAAATACTGGTGACTCGCAAACTTGACGCCATCAAAGGCGCCCTCGAGAGCATTCGCTCTGACAGCCTCACCAGCAGCATCGAAACCTATGATAGGCTAGGCAAAATGAAGCGCGGCCGCCACATATCCGGTTACTTATCGGTTTGAATTTCTATTACAAAGACTTCTCGTCTCCTGGCCTCATCCCTTTTAGCCAATAAACCCAAGACAAAATCACTGCCACCGCGGTGTACATATCCTGAGGTATCTCGTCTCCCACATCAAGTCGTGTGAGTAAAGACAACAGTTGGGGATCCTCTGCTACGTAGATGCCGTGTTTTTTGGCCTCCTTAACGATCCTTTTCGCAAGATCGCCCTCCCCCTTTGCCGTGACCCTAGGGGTTTTGTTACGTCCGTACTCAAGGGCTAGCGCCTCTATTGGTTTTTGCATGATGCGTTAACGATGGGTGTAAAAGGGTTTGTTTCGACTTCTTTTGTGGTGTGGGCTCAAGCTCTTTGGGATGGGCTCATACTAAAGTATCCAACACCGAGCCCGCGTCAGGCCTAGGCTCGAGTTGATCGGAGGGTTTGGGCGCGTTAAAGATTTGAAAAGAATTGAGCTTCAGGCCTGACACACCCAGCTCATAGCCTAACTCAGACGCATTGGTTCTTGCCAGCTCCGCCACTTCGGGGCTTGTGGCCCACATCGTCAGATCAACTTCTGTTGACTTTCTTATGGCGGTGTTTAACCAAACTTCCCCTAAAACACGGCTCTTTGAATGAATATCCACTGAATAACTGGGCTTTGAGTCATCATCTTTGTTATTCTTGTGTTTTTTGAAATATAAATCGACCGGATCAGCGTCCACAAAGGGGATCACTACGTGAAAGGCCAACTCGCCCCTTAAGAGTTGTTGCACCGTGTGCACCTGAGCCGAATCGAGTTCGTTGCCCGCGGCCTTGACTTGGTGGCTAAGTTTACTAATCTCCTCAGTTTGAGGCAATTGACCTAACAGCTCGGACAAACTGCCCAGCATTGATTTTGGGGTATCTAGGCCCTCTAAGCCTGAATCATCCCTCGCCCCCATACTTAAAGTTGAATCTAAACCCACTGCGTTATCCAACTTACTGGGGACTTTAGGATTTCGCAAATCCGCGTTCGCAATCGCTGCAGCGACCCTGTTCTCAGCGCTCCTAGACTGTGCCAGAACCAAGTCCTTTAAAGAGCCTGAATTCACACTCGCCATTGACAATCGGTTGGCGTTCCAGCGCTGCAACCACGCAAAGAGTTGGGGCTGCGCCAACGCACGCGACATCACCTCTGGCATCAAAAGCTCAAACACCACGCCAAGCGGTGAGGGCTCAAACATGAGGCTATTCAACCTTGCGCTCCAGTTTGGCATCACGCCAAGCGCTGACTGATTCTGGTTGAGTGCCAAATTAGCCCCATTGAGACCCGCCGCATTCGTCTCAACAACACTGGCTCCTAAGCCTGCGTTGGCTCTAGAGGCCAGATTAGGGGAATCGCTTGGTGACAAAATCCAACCCGAGGTGCTTAAATTTGCTTTGAGCTGCACACTCTCCCCGTCCCTAAGATTGCCCCCATTCCAGTTGGGCGCATCTAATTTAAAGAGGGGGGCATTTGTTTTAAATGTAGGAGCGTCTGTCTTAAAAGTCGGCGCATCGGTCTTAAAGGTTGGCGCGTCAACCAAGAAGCCTTTGATAAATAGACTCACCCGGTTGTCCCTTACTTCGGCAACGGCCTGAATCACTTGTCCGTCCGAGAGCCCCAATTCTTGTGCCACTTGCACTGTTACCCCCAGTGTGCGGGGGTCCATTTGGACAATGGGGGGGCGAATGGAACTGATGGGAACAATCTCTGCATTAAACACATCAACCCCCAAGTGGACTATTCCGATTCAAAGCGACTTGAAGTTTTCAAAAGAAAACACAAGTCATTTGGGCTCTAAGCCCATCAATGACAAGATTACTTTCCAAGATCACTAAACAAGATCATTTTTTTGATGCACTTTAGAGCAAAACAAAACCTTCAAATGAAGTTTACCTCTAAAACTATCGACTGCAAAACGCTTGGCTGGAAAGTTTAAACTGAAAAGCGTTGCAGCAATCTAAAGGAGAGACTTGGGCTGCGCACTCAAAGGCTAGTGCAGGCTGGTGGAGCCAAGCCTAGTTCAAGGAAACCTTACCCAGTTGCGGTGCATGTTAGAGGTGTCGCCGCCCAGACCATTCTCGCCCCTAAACTCACGCTTGTCTGTGGCCATTGTTGCTTTTGGATTGAGAATCCCATTGGCAATAGTGGTTTGCTCGGGCAAGTTGATCATCACACCAGCCAACAAAATGTTGGGATCCCCTTTTGTGAAGGCCCCTAGGTTTTGTTGAATAATGGCTGATCGAAGAACTTCATTTTTAAAGGGAGTTCCGGGGTAGAACTTTTGGATGACCTTGTCGAGCGTGTCACCCGGTGCCACTTTATAAACAGTACCCGTGCCTGAGCCGTAGCCAGCACCAGCCGCAACCGCCTCAGCAAGGACAGGTGCAGGTGTACAAACCGCAGTCACCACAAAGGCGGTAGCTACAGCCGCACTTAATTGAACTTTTAAAAACAATTTATGACTCATCTGGTTTCTCCAATACATTCAACGTGCCTGAACTATCGCTACCCACTGGGCTGAGCCGGTTAATTTTGGGCCCGCAATTTGTTTGAGATCTGCGTAGTAACCAGAAACCGAAGTGACTTGGGTCATGGCCATTTTATCCAGCGCAGCTGGCTCCAAGACACGGTTGGGAATTTTGTCCTTATCTGCAACCACCAATCTGTCGCCCACCCTCAAACCGCTGACTGCTCCACCGTTGATACGGTATGTATCAGATTGCATTTTAAGGACTTGAAACTGCGGAGGCGCACAAGCTACTTTTGTCTCCAAAGCCTTGATAAAACCATCCGATATCACTTGAACTTCCTCCATCACCACAGGGGACAAAGGTCTAGGGGTTGAGTCCAGGGGATTGGAGTCCAAGCTGATCTTTTGTTCGTAGGCCATAAATACCTCGGGCAAAGTCCTCTCTGAAACCTCAAAACGGGCAAGGTAAGTGGGCGCACTTGGCAAAGAGTCTGAGCTCACGCTCAAATTGACTTTAACCCGCCAAGGAATGTATTCCTCGCCTTTACCCACTAAAACCTGTTCATACCGAGTCGCGGGAAGAGTCATGTCCCCAAAGTGGACCAATCTGGATTGATTACCCGACATCAATATATTGCGTCTTAGATCTTGGATGATCTGATTGGCATTGAATCTCTCCCTGCCGTTCATATTAGAGGCCAAACCAAAGTCCACAGTCATGTGGTGCCACACGGCCATTTTGTCAGCAAATGTAGATTTGGTACAAGCAGGGGTGCTCAAATTATTTTTACCATCTGCACTCAATTTAGCTCTGTTTTGTCCGTCTTCGTCACGCCCGTAGGACAAGACTCTAACCCCTCTGACTTGCATGCCTGAGGTGAAGGAGCTGCTCTCTTTTAAGCTCCCACTCTCATCAATCCAACTGGTTGATTTAACCTCCGTAGGTCCATCAAGCGCGGCTTGGATGAGGGAGCTTCTGATGGCCTCTAACCTCTCGTCAGCTCCCATAAGACCCACGGACTGAAACTGGGCCTGAGCAGTACCCATGCCGCTCAGCAATAGGCTAAGTAAGCATAACTTCAAAGCCACACCAGACTGGCCAGAGGCCTTGGGGGTAGAGCTTAAGTGCATTAGGTTCGAGAGTATTGACATGGGAGCTAGCTTTAATAAATTTAAAAAGTAACTTTTGAAGATAAATTTGTAAGATTGGGCTTCAAATCAAACTATTGAATCCCTCTAAGTTAACGGGCACGCTGGGCCAATTGACTCAGGTAAAGAGACCTCAAATCCCTAACCACGTTGCGGTCCAAAGAGAGAGTTGCCTCATACGTATCCTCACCCACTGGGGTCACGCTGACCATTTGAGCGCCGTAAATAACGCCCTCTACTCGGGTTCTAAATGTATCGTTCATGATTGTCATCTCAGCAACCGTTGTCGTTGCATCCAAATACTGACCATACACCTGCTCGGTGAGTGATCGGTAAGCATCTAACTTAGCGGCGCGGATAGCCAAAAGACGTTGTTGGGCTGGGTTTTTGTTGGACTGAATGCTGATGACTGCGTAACCGGTTGCGGTGAATGACTCTCTTTTCTCCATCATGGGGGAGATCATGTTGGAGGGAGCCTCAACGGGGGGGGGAGTTAAGTCTCTTGCTTGGGACATTTGATGAGGTGCCACAGGCGCTGCAGTAGCCTCTGTGCTGTGTCTGGGAGTAGAGCTGCAGCCTGCTAAAAGAGCCAAGATAGCAAAGGCTGCATAGGTTGTGCGGAGAGAGTAAGTTTTCATATCAAGGTCCTCATGAGTTAGCGTGTCTTGCAGCGCTTGGCGGGATTGGGCGAAATCAAAATCGCGTCAGACTATAAATCGGCCTGATTTCAGGCTTCTTTAAACAACTTTTAATTTAAGTTGATAAATTTTTCAAAATAATGCTAAATAAATCAATGCCCATGAGTTTTGTGGCATTTTCACCTCCAAATTTAATAAAAATACAACTTAACCCTTGATCGGCACGAATTCCTAATACACAATAGCTAGATCATCCAAAAAAATGAAAACAACAGCTAACTTCATTGGTAAAAGCTCCAGCGCGCACACGCTTCGTCAGCTCATCACGACGATGGCTAACTCCAACGCCACTGTGTTGATTACGGGTGAAAGTGGCACGGGCAAAGAGCTTCTTGCCCGCGCGCTACATGACCAGTCCCCCAGGGTGGGTGGGAATTTTGTCCCCCTCAACTGCGCAGCCATCCCTAAAGATTTACTAGAAAGCGAGCTCTTTGGTCACCGAAAAGGCTCCTTTACGGGCGCCGTTGCAGACCGTATGGGCAGGTTCGAGTTTGCCCATGGAGGGAGTATATTTTTAGATGAAATCGGGGATTTATCGCTGGACATGCAGGTTAAATTGTTGCGTGTTTTGCAAGAACGTACGATCGACCCCATTGGCTCGACCAAAGCCGTCAAAGTCGACGTTCGGGTCATTGCCGCTACCCACAGAGATTTAGAGACCGAGATCTCCTCGGGTCGGTTTAGAGAAGATTTGTACTACAGACTCAACGTCTTACCGATGGTCACTCCACCACTTCGGGAGAGACCCGAGGATGTGGAGGAGCTTTTAAACCATTACGCCAAGTTATACGCCCCCCATGAGGCGGCTCCTATCCGCTTTAAGCCTGATTTCTTAAAGGCCCTGGAGGCCTACCATTGGCCTGGTAATGTGCGCGAACTCTGTAATGTGGTGGACCGCTTTAGCACTCTATATACCTCACAAGAGCTGGACTTAAGAGCAATTCCGTCTAATTTGTTGCCTAAGGGACTCATCTTGATGCAAGCCGAGATGCTGGCAAACGGCCCAGCACCTGCAGTTCAAAAGATGACCCCGCCTCCTGAGGTGTTGCTTGAATTACAGGCGCAGCCCGAGCCCGAGGATAACGAAATTGAAAACCTCATCATGCTGGCCCAGGGCATGCCGCAGTTGCCGCCCGAGGGCATATCTTTAAAGGACAGGCTTGCTGAGATCGAGAAAAATATTATCGAACAAGCCCTAGAGCGCGCCCAAGGTAATGTCTCTAAAACAGCCAAACTGCTTAACCTTCAGCGCACAACTCTCATCGAGAAAATCAATAAATACGAATTGCGATCTGCTTAAGACAAAGGGCGACGTGCACTTTAGCCGCTGAGAGTGCTCACGGCTCTAGTCCCTCAATTAATTGGCCACAAAGCCCGCACCCCATCAGATCAGACCAGACTAATTATTCTTTGGGGTCGGTATTTAAAACCGTGATACTCATCCTGCGGTTTCTAGGGTCAATGGGGTCTTTAGGATTAAAGGGATCGGTATCGGATACGCCCTCTATACGCACAAAACGACTCTCACTGACACCGTTTTTTGCGAGCACTTGACGGGTGGCCTCCGCACGCTCAGCGGACAAGGACCAGTTGTTTTTACCTTCAGAGCTTTTAAAGGGAACTGCGTCAGTGTGTCCTCGAATGGCTAACTTGTTGGGCAAACTTGCCAATGACTTGGCCACCTCAGCGATTAGATCTTGGGCCTTACCTTGCATTCCGTCGCTACCGCTGGGGAACATGGCAAAGTCTGCTTTATCAATGATCTCTACCCTGAGCCCTTCTTTGTCACGGCTGACTTGGACTTGGTCCTTTAATTGGCTAAGTCGTTTGTTTTCTCCCAACTTTTCTTTTATTTCTTTCTCAAGCTTTTTAAAGTTTTTCTCATCTTGTTGCTTGGCAATCTGCTCTTTTTCTTCCTCTGTTAGTTCTTCTGAAGAGGCCTTACCACTACCAGAGCCTTCTTTGCCTGCCCCGTTACCAGCTCCCTTACCCGTACC
>Ga0164297_10002409_pt1 | contig 18517 bp, 19 predicted proteins | sample GEODES058metaG_FD_113539 | JGI IMG/M metagenome (GOLD analysis project Ga0164297, IMG submission 113539) | Dystrophic lake water microbial communities from Trout Bog Lake, Wisconsin, USA - GEODES058 metaG | ecosystem: Environmental > Aquatic > Freshwater > Lake | place: USA: Trout Bog Lake...
AGATTTATACCAGTGAAGATTTACACCGTTGAAGAATTCAATCCGCATACGGATTGATTCTTCAACTAAGTTACCGGTTACAGATTTGAATAGAGCACCCCTTTGGGGTGCGGATTCAAATCTTCACCGGTATAAAATGGGACGCCCTTTAGGGCGTCATTTTAAATCGTTACTGATATCTGACCCTTGAATAATTAAAATGTTTCATTTTAATTCTTCAAGGGTTTAAAATGTACTACGAAGTGCCATTTTAATTCTCCAAGGGTTTAAAATATATTTTCTTTATGACAATAATAGAAAGTCATAAAGAAATAATGGTTGCGACATTGTATATAGATAATATAGTAGAGAAAACAATGCCATCGCAGACATACAATATTAAATTCCGTCAAGGAGATTTTTTTTATAATACCGCGGATGTTACCCAGAATACCGAGTTATTAGCAACATTTCCATTTAAAAAAGAAGATGTTGTTATTTGGGCCAATCAAGTTCAACCCGGTGCAAATATAACAACAGTTGTTGATATTTTTGACCCGAAACTAAGTGGTATCATTATGAATCCTGATTATGATTTTGGAAATACTTTTTTACCTGGAAATATAACATTTAACGACAGTTTTAATAAATTGACTTTTGATTTGACAAATCCGCCACCGGCTTCTTCGGACATTTCAGAGTCGTCAAAAATAAATGGTCAATTGACAATTAAATCGACCAATCCAACTACCAAAGACATAACTTTAGACGTAAGTGAAGGGTCGAATATACAATGGAAACAAGACGCAACGAATAGTTGGAAGCCAGAGTTCTCAATAGATACCGAATTATTATCAAAGAATATTCCTTTTACAGATACTGATGGAGGTAAATCGTATATTACAGTGAATACCATGAATCCACGTTGTAAATACCGTCCTACATGCACAATGAAACATTGGCATTATTCTGGAAAGTGCAATACACAAATTATAACAAATCCTGATGGAACAAGTTATTGTAAATGTGTTTGCACAGGTGTTCCGGTGTTTGATGATAACCCACATTCACATTGTGATACCTATAATTTGAATCCGAATGGTTCAGCAAGTGGTCCTACAGGAAAACAGCCAGATACGGGAAGTTTAGGATTAATTCAAGCCATTCAGGGTATCAAAATGAATTTGACAGCAGATTTTCCTAAAGCCCAATTTGGAAGTGCTGGAGAAAATGTTACAATGGAATATGCAAAGGATGATAAACTAAATAATTTTAAAGAGGAAACTGAAGAAATACGCAAGTTGGTATATCAATATTATACAGCAGTTGCTGAGAACATTAAGTTGCAAAAATCACTTTCAAATAATAGTAATAAAGATGTAACAATGTCTCAAGCGATGATGGATGCAACTGTTCAATATAAAACCGAATATTTGAATGTTTTTAATATTGTCGTTGGTGTTTTTTGTGCAGGTGGTTACATTTATATAATGAGTAAAAAATAGACGAGTATTCTATATGAATACATCTACACCCGCATCTACACCTATATCTACAAAAACCCCGACAATACCTGTAGCAACTAAGAAAAGTCCTACGCCTCATAATGGTGATATAAATAACAATCCGATGGTAGAAAAAAAATATTATATTCATGAATCGCCTTGGTGGGATAGTTGTCAGACAGGGCGTGGAAATATATCCAGAATAACTTCTGATGTTTCGCCGAACAATCCTAATTTTGTGACGACAGGTCCGGTTACATTGATTGAAATAGAGCAATATTTATCTCTAGAAACATCGAAACTACTATCTGCCATTAAATTAGCCCAACAATGTGATAAAGCCGGATTAGATTTGAATAAATCGATTTCTTCTATAATACCGGATGTGTGTTCTCAAACATTCAATAATTTTTCACAAGATAAAATTCAAGATATCAAAAATAGGATAAAAAACAAGACGGGTAGTTATGTCTCGGAATTTCATACAACGGGAATTCAAACATCGCCATATATGAATTCTATATTACCTGTTTATAAATCCACTCCTTTTAGTGATTTCACATATACCGATGATTATGTATCTTCGATGAGCACACAAAATGACCAAAAACAACTTTGTCAAAGATATGCCGATATATTACAGATGTTGTCGGATTTTTCAGAAATATTAAAATATATTAATCAACCTGCTTTTACAATGACGTATTTAGACCAAAACGAACAAATATTAAAAGAATTTCAAGAGAATAATATTTTGAGAAAGGGTCTAGAAGACAAACTTGTCGGGGTTTATGGAGAACATTCCTTTTATGACGATTCTAAGAAATTTTTAGATTCAACTGTGTATGTAAGTGTTTTATGGACGATTTTAGCGACAACCACGTTGTTTTTTATTTTTAAGCGTATGTAATCCCTCAATAAGACCGAATAAGACCGAATAAGAAAATGTAAGGGCCTTATATATATGGAATTCCCTGGGTTTCATCAACAAGAATATAAACAAATAGATTGGAAAGATTATGAAGGACAACCTCAAGTATTGTTGAAAGAAATGTCAAAAAGGAATATTTATAGAGGGAATAATGAAGATAAACAAATGGCATTAGAACCATTTATTCCAGGTTCTGTTTATGACACTACTACGAATTGGGGTAAGACTGCTCCTGCTCCAACTCCACAAAATGTTGGAAAAGTGGTTTCTGTGAATGGGTCAAATACAACAGTTAATTGGATGCCTCCACCACCTACACCTGTTTCTACTAGTTCTAGCTCTAATGCTACAAATCCGCCATTTTATACGACTGTCAGTTTCGATAATGTATCAAAGAATATAGCAACCATTCAAATAATCCAAAAAGAAAATGTAGATACGAAAAATCAGATTGTTTCGAATTATTCGGAATTATCTGAAAATGTAGATGGATTGGTAAAACAAATTAAATATCTAGATATGAATAACGAAAAATATAATTACAGTAACGAAGAAGACCCAAATGTTATTTTAAGACCAGAAGAATCAAAAGATATTAGGACGGCTCTTCAGAATGATGTTACAGAAATGAAGTTATATCAGAATTCTATGTATGTGACTACTTCTATAGCATGTGCTACTTTGTTAATAGCCGCGATTGTTATTAGTAAATGAAGATAGAATATATGTGTAAAATATATATTCTATGGCAGATACGGCATTAGAAAATCTAAATGACCAATTACAACCTATTTATACGAATTTATCAAATTTACAGGGGGTTGAAACAAATGCCGTTGCAAAACAACAAGATATGTTGAAAATTGTAGATTTCGAACAAGATAGACTTGAGAAAAAACAAGAAATGATCGACCAAGCTGTAGAAAATCAGAAACGAATTATTTATTTCAATGATAATAGTCGTAAGATATATTCAGCATGGTTATATATTTTAATAACTATAACTATTGTTTTAGCAATTATTTTCTTGATTCGTATTTTATATTCTAATTATGGGGCTTATCTTCCTGAAATGGGATTTAATATCGCTATGATTGCGGTGATTTCGATAGGTGCTATTATAATTTATCGATTATGGGCAGGTATTCGAGCAAGAGACCATTATAATTTCGATGAGTTGAATTTGAATCCACCTAATATAGGAACACCTTCAAATACATCTAGTGGATTTGGGTTTGGTTTAGTTGGATGTATTGGAAAACAATGTTGCACTCCTGCAACAATGACTTCTCCTGGAACAAAATGGGATCCTACACTTGGTAAATGTTTATATACTGGTGCGCTAACTTCGCCCTCAGATACATCAAATACGTCAGATACATCAGGTTTATCTGATATATTCGGTGTAACATATACTACACCTACACCTATGCCAACAACTCCATCATCTACTGTTCCTTATTCTAGCACACCACCGGCAATCAATCCTTCTTCAACTCCAACTCCAACTATGATACAAGAAACTTCTAGTATTCAAGCGAATGAGCCATTTGAGACAGGCTATGGATTTATCACAAAGGTATAAATTGACTAAATTACAACACCTGTAAAAAACAATTGCTTGACTGAATTACAACACCTGTAAAAAACAATTGCTTGACTGAATTACAACACCTGTAAAAAACAATTGCTTGACTAAATTACAACACCTGTAAAAAACAATTGCTTGACTAAATTACAACACCTGTAAAAAACAATTGCTTGACTAAATTACAACACCTGTAAAATATTCTCCATATATACAAATGTCATACACAGCAAATCAAGTATATTCTGTATTAGGTCAAATTCAAGATAGTCGAAATGATGGAGGATATCAAATTCAAATAAGAAATAATTATCAGCAACTCATTGATACTGTCAAAAAGGAAAATGCAACTTTAAACTCGACATATTCTAATGGATGGGCTTTGAATTCCGCTGCTGGGCAACAGAGTAAATATATTTATCAATCATCATCGATTTTGGCAAAGATTTATAACTATGGATTTTGGATTTATATGTTGGTTGCATTAATTCTTTGTATCATTATTGGAGTAAAGCCTTATAATATTTATTTTAAAGCGTTATTGATATTGGCTATTTTGCTTTATCCTTTTTATATTTATCCTTTAGAAGAATTTTGCTATATCATATCGGTCTATATATGGGCTCTTCTTTTATCAACCACATACGATAATGGTTATGCAAATACTAGTTTGGAATATGGTTTAAGTGGTTCTGCCGGTTCGTTTGGTTCTAATCAAGGGGGCTCCAATCAAGGAGCATCTGATTCTAACCAACAAGGGGCTTCACAAGATGACGGAGGACCATATGATAATGGAGATGAAGATAACGCTGTCGTATTAGGCGGACCTGTTCCTGGTGCAACTGATTCTACAAGTCTATTACCGACATTCTCGTTTGAATCAAACCCAGGAGATTTGACTTATATTACTCCTGGACCGACTTCTACAAATGGTCCGATGCCAATTCAAACACCGTCATCTCAAGTTGTCATAAATAATTATCTTGGTGCGAACCCTTCTTCTACACCTTCTAGCACACCCGTAGCTACTACTGTGGTTGCTTCGTAATAATAAAAAAAGATATTATATTCTTTTTTTATTTGATGATGCTCTTAGAAATCGGCATCGAAATCATCTACGACAGTTGCACCTTGAGCAGTGTCATAAACCAAACGGACATCACGCCATCCTTTCTGTTTGATATGCATACCAAACACCTGGTCTAGCTTAGTATGAAGTTCTTTCGCCTGGGGACCCTTGTATCCGAAATTATCCTCATGCCAAATCTTAAAGGCCTGATTGACTTCCGTCTGTTTGATCCACTGTCCAGGAGCCTTCTCGATTCTCTCATCGACGAACTGCGAGAGGACATCCTGTTTCTGCTTGTATTCCTTGCTAGCCTCCAACACAGTGTTGCAGTCAACAACAACACCCTTTGTCTCCAATAACTTGTTTACAAGCATCGCCAAGAATACTGATTTCCATGACTCGAATTTCTCATTGATAGTGGAATCCAACTGGTATTGATACGGTTTGAATGGGTCACCTTCTACTGGATTCTCTGTGAAAAGAGCCAAGAATGGAACTACACGAATACGACGCCAAGTTCCATGGTCTTGTGCTTTTATTTCCGGCAATACATTTGCGCAAACAATAAGTTTGAATTGAGGAATGAAAGTAACAGGCGAACCATACAATCCTCTGGCTTGAATTGCATCGAAACCACTTGTAAGCTCTTTGAGAATACCTTCGTTTATGACATCACCCTGACGAGGTTCTTGCATGACTGCATAACGTTTTCCTTTGAGTTTCAATATTTCAGGAGCCACGCCACCGACACTTACACGACGACTAGTGACAACTGCTGTCAAAGGCAATTCGCCCTTGTATTCGCCCAATACTTTCGTCATCAAAGTAACAAGCACCGACTTTCCATTACGCCCACCGCCGATATAGTTGTTGAATGTCTGGTTCTCTGCAGTTCCGACCAAAGTCGATGCCAAATGGCTCCACATATACTCGCGTAGTTCTGGAATAGGAAACAGCTTTTCCATAAAATCCATAATTTCCTTTATGACTTTCTCGTCTTTGTCTCCTAAAGCATGATATTCAATATTAGTCGACATGGAAATGTAATCATCTGGTCTGCCATCGCGAAAAACTTCCTCTTTGAAGTCCCATACGCCATTTGCACAACATAATAGATATGGATTGGTATCTATCTTGTTCTCAAATAGGTTGTCATAAAAGATGTCTCTGGCTGCTTCCATAATATTGCGTTTTTCAGAAGTGCGTCCAAGCTTGCTATGGATTTCAAAAGCTTTTGTTGCACGAGACTCAAGTGCTTTATATTTCGGGTCGTCTTGGTCTTCGATTTCACCCTTTGCTTGACATAATGCTTGGGCTTTACTGCCATAAAGACTTCTCAATTCCGTAGAAATAACTGTTCTCAAAGATGTGCCAGAATCGATTTCAACCCAACGATGATTCTTATATTCGAACCACAGGTTGCCTTTGACATTCGAGCAGATAAAGCTGTCTTTCTTTAGTTGATACAACACCTTGGCAATATCCCAATCCGTAGAGCCCTGGACTTTCTTATCCTCAAAGAGTGCTCCTCCTAGTCCGCCATCGAGAGATTGTTCAATGTAGTAATCGATACTGTTCTCACGGACCTCTTTGAATTTCTCTGGAACACTGATTCGAGCCCAATACATGATAGAACGTAATTTAAGGCCATTATTCGACCTGTCGAATTTGTTCCACTGTTCCCAGAGTTTGGGGACATCTGCAAAAGTAAATACCGAACTCTGGGCACTGAAAGCAAGCCAAACAATAAATAGAGATGCACTTACATTTCGTAATGCACATCCTACTTTGAACCAGTTGTCATAAGAACCCTGGTCATAATAAGTAGGTGGCAAAATCATAGTGTAAGCATATGCTTCGTATTCTTGATATCTGTCTTGTGGAATGGAATCGACATAATTCATCAGAGCAGCCGTTAATTGTTCTCTAGTGCGAATACTTAGCGGGTCAATCTCGATAGTCAGTATCTGATTTGTCTTGGTTATACTGGTAGTTGATGGTCTAGAAGAAGAATTCTTCAATGCATTATACTCAGTCAAGAAGGCGGTCGATAGAATAGGAACATCGTGATTAGGATAGCGAGCAGATAGTCGGAAAATATCCTTCTCCATGTCAAAAACAGAAGCATCAGAATAAGTTGTTGAAAACTCCGCGTCGGCACTGTCATAAATAGCTGTATAAATACCTACTAATCTATATGCATCATTACCTGGTTTTCGAGAACCGACAAGTTGCCAGTTTGTTGTGCCCTTACTAATACCTTCATCTAGCACTTTGTCCCAAGTATTTGTGATAGGAATATCATGCCAGGCATTACCAATTTCTGCCAACACTTTCTTGCGAATAAGTTGCTGGACAGTATGGTCACAAGCCAATGAGAAGATGATATGTAGCCCATCCTTTGTGACATCGTCGGCGACCACTCGATTTACAGTGGGCTTTTGTAAAATGAAAGCTTCTATTTTGGCTTCATCGTCTAATTGAAAGACCTCTTTGAAAACGTCTAAATAAATATAAATGAAATCGGCAATATGGTCGGGTGTATATTGTCGAGTGGTTACTGAACCCTCGTGTCGTAAATCCACATCAATAAGCAGTGGGCCAATATCTAATTGGGCCTCTGTCAAATATTCTGGATTATTCTTTAAGAAAACGTCACGATAATAGACCTTGAGAAATTCGGGATAATCGGTAATATTATATTTACCACCATAAATTTCGAGTTCTGTATTACCGATACGGGTGTTTGTAATAGGTGCTTCACCTTTTTGAACCCGGCGTTCCGACAGATATTTTGATAGAGTGATTTGAGGAGGAAGTGAAGTGTCTTTTGATGATAATTTTGTAGATGGGTTTGTTCTCTTGTTTGCTGATTTCATGGTTATAATATGACTATATTTTAACAAGAATTATATATCGGATTGGTTCAATTTTGTAGGGGGCTTACAGCCCCCCTACGACCCCCCCATCCAGAATGGATTTTGTTAGTTTGTCATAAAGGAATAATAGTATGTTGTTGTATATAATGGACAAGTTTGATAAATTAACCTTGGAACTTTTGATGAATAAAACAAATTACCAAAAATATATCGAGAAAACCGACCCTGTCAAATTCGAAGAAGAAAAGTCTTTCAAGGAAAAAGTAGAATTGTTTAAGGATAGGATTTTAGAGATTACAAAAGAATACCTTGAGAACCCTGACAAACAAGTTACACTCGATATGAATCTTGCATTTTATGAATATGCGAAAAGTTGTATTAAGCATTTCGAAGATGTGGATGTTAATGCCCTTGACGGAGATTCTCTTTTTTGACGTATAAGAACCGTCGGATTATACCCTCTTCGGGGGTTGTCCCCTATTACCCCCTCTTTTTCAAAGTAGGCACTCATCGGTCATGTTATAAAGTTTTTTTATAATATATTTTTCTAGAAAGGGAGGGTCGTAGGGGAACCGTAGGTTCCCTACAAAAAATGTATAGATTTTATAAATACATGTCGAGAACCAAAAAAATATATTATCGTCGTAATAGAACTCAGAGAAAGAGAATTGTAAATATGAACCCGATGAGTTGCAGTCCGATTGTCAAAAACAAGCGTATTCATAATTCAACCTGTTTGACACCCGAAGTTCTCACTTCTATAAAAATCGCGTATAACAAAAAGAACCCAACAGAACAGATAAAAGAAACCGACCCGACAAAAATATGGTGGGCTTTAAAAAACCGTCTGGATTGTCAAAAAGAAGAATGTTGGTTGGATTCTCTTTTTGAACCTTCTATGAAGGAGAAAATAAAGCGTTTTATATTTGCTCCAAAACACCCTCCTGAATGGAAATCGAATCCGAACGAGTGGCTTACAAATTTCGACATCGAAAAGGTTATGAAACAATACGAGGTAAGCAATCCGGAATTCAAATTCATCGGACCTACTACAATCGATTTCGATAGTCGTCCTGAAGATTGGGGAGGCAAATGCGTTTTAGAAGATTTGTGTAGATTTGATTTAGCCCGATTTATAAGGGCCAAGAGAACAAAAATCGGGATTGTCTTCAATTTAGACAAACACGACCAATCTGGTAGCCATTGGGTTTCACTATTTATCGATATTGAGAATAAGTTCATATTCTTTTTTGACAGTGCCGATAATCCCATTCCTAAAGAGATTTATCAAGAGAACATTTCTAATAAACCGAATGATAAAAATCCACTTGTAAATAGGATATTAGAGCAGGGTCTTAAAGAAGATATTCATTTTACATTTTATAATAATCGAGGCAGACAGCATCAAAAGAGTAATACTGAATGTGGAATGTATTCGCTCTTTTTTATTATTACTATGCTAACTGGTGAGAACCCTTTTACGAAAGGTCGAATGCCGATAAGTTCTCGTATCCGTCTTTTTCTTAAAAAGAATATACCGGATAAATTGATGGCTAGTTGTCGCAAGATTTTTTATAACGAATAGAGAACCTGATAATTTCTAGTTATATATCAATAGAGAATGCCAGAAAAAAGTCATAAAAAAAAAACACCACATCATAGAAAAACACAGAAGAATTCAGACCGAGTATGGATGTTTCGAAAAGGAAATGTCGTCGTTTGTTATCGAAAGCCATTTATACAAATACAATCGGGACAAGTCGGAGGTGCTGCTGGACCCGATTTCGACAAACAGGTTGATGAGTTATTCAATAAGATAAACCTTTCTGACAAATCCGAAAAAGAGTTTTTCAAAAACAATCGACCGAAATTAGCAAATGATTTATTGAATTCTCTAAGTTCTCCATCTTTGAAAATAGTTTCGGATAAATTAAAAGGACAACAAGTGGATGATAGTGAAGTTATAAAAGCCATTCAAACGTGGGTCATAAAGAAGAAAATAGCGAGGGAATTGGTGGATGATTTAAAAAATAAAATAAAAGACCGAGGAGACCTATATAATCAGGCGGATATCGATGCTCTTGAAAAAACTTTAGACCGCGAAGATATGTGTAGTGTTAAGGGGAAACTCTCATCGATTGCTTCATCGGCTTTTAATGGATTATCTAAGGGGGCGACATCATTAGGCAAGTTTTTGACACCTGAACCTAACGCAGATATTAATCGTTATAATGAGAACATTGTTCAAATGTCTTGGTTTCCTCAATCGAGACTTCATTATAAAAGGGGTAATTCAACCGCGGTTGATAGAAAGAAATTCAAAATGGGTGATTTTATGGTGTATGTCCAACCCGAAAAATATAGTGATACCCCAACTTATTTGTCGAATATGTTTGGTTCTGTAGAGGATCTTTTTACAAATGTTTTACAAGGATGTCAAGGAGCATTTTGCACAAAGGGGGATGTTCATCGCACACCTGTAAAACAGAAAATAGTGAGAACTATTAATCGCCAACCACAGAGAGATTTTGAGGCTCTAACCTCAAAGGGTCCAATAGAAATCCAATAGAAATAAACATAAAAATAAAGATAAAATAATGATATCCAAGAAGTATGTCATTATTTATTTCGCAAGAGAATCAAACTCTTCTTTATGAAATGATTAATAAAACCCCTGAAATTAATTCCGTGTTCTCTACTATTGAAGAAAAGAACCAATGGTTTCGAAGTATTATTGCTGAATATTATCAAAAAATGCCACAAACAATTACACGTGAAACATTATTAGCTACTAATCGACAGGTTTTAGGATATATGGTGGGCTCGATTCGAACATTGGCTTCGAAGAAGTCTACGTCGAATAACCCTGTAATTCTTATGAATACTTTAAAAAGAGATAATCCGCCGAATTTAGATCAAGTCCAAAACCAATATAGGTCGATGTTTGAAGTTCCAAAACCCAAACAAATCGATTTTAGTGAAAAAATAGAAGATGAAGTCATTACAAATATGGATGAATTAATTGAACAACAAAAAAGAATGAGAGAACGAGAACTTCAGGAATATTCTCCGATGCCACCAATAGGACCAACAGGTTCTCCAAAAGTCGCTATATTAGAAGATTTACCAAAAGATGTTTTACAAGCAACAAATCCAACTATAGTAGGAGAACGGCGTGTAAGGTTCAATGAACCGTCGAATGATGGTATCTTAGAAAAAAGAATGGATAGGATCGAACAAAAACTAGATGATTTTATTTCGCTTTTTCGAGAACATATTTTATCTAAGCCTCTTATCCAAAATGATTTTCAAAAAGAAGTTCCGAATAATCTATCGAACGATGAACCAAACGATACTGTCATAAAGGAAAATATAACGATGTTGAAACAAATGATTCATTCAGATGAAAACATCGAATAAATAATATAAATATATTTCTTTATGACAAAGAAGAGAACTTATGGAGAACTTAAACACAATATATATTAATCTAGACCATCGAACAGATAGATTAGAACATGTAAAAGAAGAATTAAAAAAGATAGGTATTTATAATGCTGTTCGATTTCCAGCAGTTAAAATGGCAGCAGGAAATGTAGGATGCACTATTAGTCATATACGATGTTTAGAACTTGCTAAAAGGGCGGGCTGGCCTTGTGTGTTTATTTGCGAAGACGACATAACCTTTACTAATCCACAGGTTCTCTTGAATAGTTATTCTGAATTTATGAAATCGGGGATTGACTGGGATGTTCTCGTTATTGGCGGTAATAATTGCCCACCATTTAGTTATACAACTGATTATTGTGCCCGTGTTATGAATGTTCAAACAACTACTGGTTATATTGTCAAAAAGGAATATTATGATATTCTTTATGACAATTTCAGAGAGGGTCTAGGAAAATTAATGAGAGAACCTGATAAGAAAAAGATGTTTTCGTTAGATATTTATTGGAAACAACTTCAACAAAAAGACCGCTGGTATATGTTATTGCCTTTGACGGTTATTCAATATTACGACTATAGTGATATTGAAGAAAAAGTAACGGATTACAGAGCAATGATGCTCGATTTTGATAAACAGGCTTTAATAGAACATCTTAAGAGGCAACAACAACAACAACAACAAGAAGAAGAGAAAAAAAATAGATTTAAGATGACATTCGGATAGATTTTTCTACTTCGGCAATCAAATCAATACAGTGGCGTGTCATAAAGAATGCCATTGTATAATATCCGAAAAGTTGTAATTGTTTTTTTGTATATGGATTTATTTGGAAAATAGGATTGGGATTTTCTGCTAATGCATGATAAAAAACCCAATAAGAAGAAACATATAGAAAATCGCTAATTGGCATTTATTTTATTTACAAATCATGTGTTTATATGGTTTGTAATAGGATTACAACGGATAGAATTCGGGGGTTTGCTCATAGACAATAGGGTCATATACCTTGAAAAACTGTTCAATATCTTCAATCGCCGATGTATTCTTTATGACATTTACGATAGGATGTATTGAACCCGGTTTATAAATATATTTTTTCATTGTGATTATTCGGTTCTCCATTTCCCACACTTCAATTTGTTTTTCTTTAGTGGGTGCCATTGTATAGTCATAAAGAAAATATATGGTCGATGTTTCGATTTTATCGTTCAGTTAATCTTAAGAACTGTGCCATAACCCCCTTATTTTTTTCAGCATATTCGAGTGATTTCAATGACGCCTGATGTTGTTTAGCCGCCATTCTTTCTTTGAGAACCTGTTGTTGTTCTTCGAAAAAACGTTCATGCTCTGACCTATCGACATGTTGGACTTGTAATGACCCGCGTTCTCTTTGTAGATGATCCATCGAATTATATTTTTGGACTTTTTCGTAATCTCTTTCACTGACAGCTAAGACAGTTTGGTCTTTATGAACTTTTCGTAAGTCGTCGTATTTTAATTTGCTGAATGGGTCACATGATACATAGGCACTATCGTCTTCGGGGTCATAAAGATTACCATAAGATGGGCCACCGGAATTCATCGTTTCTACTCCATTATATCTTACAAGAGCGGCCGATTTGGATTTAATATGATCCATTGCGGCGGCTAAACCGCCGGTTGATTTCACATCGTCGAATTCAAATAGAGGGTCATTTGTTTTGAACCAATCATTAACGGTTGATTTAGGACGATTATCCGCAACCATGTTCTCAAATAATTCATTGAATTTGTTTTGGAATTTGTCTGCGCCCATATCTTTCATTGTTTTTTCGATACTTTCGGCGGTTTTTCTGTCGGCGTTTCCTTCATTAAGAGGAACATAGGTTTGCTCTGTTGTAGGAACTTCTACACTTGTTTTCGTGTTCTCATTATAATATTTGACAACTAAATCAAACGCTTTTTTATAAAAAAGAAAATAATCGGGGGGAAGTCTAGACTTGTCTGGATGCATTCTGAGAACCATCATTTTGGCTTTTTTGAGGTCTTCAAGAGAAATATTCGAGGTTAATTGAAAAAGTTCTAAAAGTTCTCTAAAAGAATACATATTGATATTGAGATTGTGTGTTTTTTTATTGGCAGAACACGTCTTCATATAAGTTAATTAATATATTGCCAGAATATTGTTCCTTTATGACTACGCAAAATGATTAGTTATTATTTGTCAAAAAAAAAATACATATTGTAAAATGTTTAGAAACATGGCATTTACTACTATTACTAAGACCCCTACTATGTCTCTTCCTTCTCAAGTTCCTACTCCTACAAATGTCATTACAGAATTGTCTAAAGATGATTTTGTAAATGCTCTACAAAATAATCGAGGTGCTCTTGTCATAAAGTTCGGTGCCGAATGGTGTGGTCCATGTAAGACTATCGAGCCATTAGTTAATTACTGGATGTCTCAGTTTCCTCCTACTATTCAGGGTGCCATTATTGATATTGATGATAATTTCGAGATTTACGCACTTTTGAAATCGAAAAAACAGGTAAATGGTGTTCCTGCGATTCTTTGTTATATTAAGGGGAATGTAACCGTCATTCCTGACCATATTGTTGTTGGAACCGATGTAGAGCGTATTAACCAGTTTTTTACACAGTGTTTGACCTATGCATAATGGGTCTTTTACGTTTAGTATTGCGTTTCTTTTTTGTCTTTCCACCTATCTTTGGTTCTTCAGGGACTTCTTCAGAAGGGACTTCTTCAAGTGCCTCTTCAAGTGCCTCTTCAGGGACCTCTTCGAGAGGGACTTCTTCAGTCAAAGAAGCTGGTGGAACAATGGGTGTTGTAGCTGTCATAAGAGATGAATCAGTCGTTTCCACAAGACCTTCAACTACTTCATCTGCTGGCGGAATATCGGCTTCCATAATGGTCATATAGGACAATACAAAGATAGTTGCTGTAATCATTCCATAAGTAAATAGTGGAACACCGCCAATATCCGAAAAAAAACCATCGTAATCGCTATTAACAGGCATTCTTCTATATATAGGTGATATTTTTCCTATATATCAATTTCCCAATCATCGAATAACCCGCCAGATTTCATATTAAACTGCCCAATTTCATCCGTTTTCAATACTTCATTAATAATATAATTCTTTTTGACTTCTTCGAGATTGGTAGTTGATAGCTTCTGTAATTCTTGGATTTGTTCGAATTTATAATGCATCATTATGATTTTCATTAGTTCATCATCTGTATTATTTCCTTCTTGATATATTGGAAAGCGTTCATCGATACCTTTTATAACTAGTCTTACAGGTATCATATCTTGAATAGGTATCAACGATGATAATGTAAATGGTTTAGGATTAGGTATAGGATTGTCAGGAGTAATATCCATAACTAGCGAGTATATTATATATAAGAACTTCATCATATATAATATGGAATGTTTTTTTGTTATGTAATCAATTTTATAGGAACGTTAAACGAAGTTAGAAGGAACGTTAAACGAAGTTAGAAGGAACGTTAAACGAAGTTAGAAGGAACGTTAAACGAAGTTAGAAGGAACATTACATATATAATGCTTTTGCTCTCTGGTTCTTAATAAACCAATCCTCTTTAATACTTTGAGATAATGTAATTTTAAAATGTCTTTCGAATTCTTCCGGATTTCTATAAAAGAGTTTTCTTGGCTCTTGATTAGTATCCGTCTTTGTATAAAGACCAGTGTCCTTTACTACGAAATATAATTCTTCTTGTTTAGAACCAACACGGTCTTGCTCACGAATTCCAGTAGGGGCATTTCTAATCTTTCCTTGACTAGGACTGGAATAGACCTGGACCTTGTGATAAATAGGATCTCCGTCTTCATTGTATTCTACTCTCTTATAAGAGTAATAATCGGGATCTGAACGGTTGTATACTTCGACCCTCTTCTTTCTGTCACGTTCTTCCGTGTTCATACTAGAGGTTTCTTCAATACTAACGTCTTCATTATCAAAATCAAGGACAGCATCATCAGGTAAATATTCTTCGGCGTACATATAAGTATAAAAGGGGCTATAGAGGGAGTATATACTTATGAAGCAGTTATTTTCTATATTGTTTTCGAAAAATAAAATAGAAGGATATATTAAAGAAATCATAAATGTATCAATTAAGCAGGTCTAAAATCGATGTCCAGAATGCTTTTTCAAATAAAATTATTATACCGCCAATTGAACCTCCTTCTTCGATTAGTGATTTACAATCGGCGAAGAAGTTAATTCTACCAAGTCCCAAGAAGGTTTCTGAATTGCCTAGTTCTCCTCCATTGGAACTTTCAGATAATCCATTAGATAATTCTTTTGAGAACCCTTATGACGAAGAACCCATCCCAGAGCCCATCGAGGAACCCATCGAGGAGCCCATCCCAGAGCCCATCGAGGAACCCATCCCAGAGCCCATCGAGGAACCCATCCCAGAGACCATCCCAGAACCCATCGAGGAACCCATCCAAGAGCCTATTGAGGAACCCATCGAGGAACCCATCGAGGAACCCATCGAGGAACCCATCGAGGAACCCATCGAGGAACCCATCGAGGAACCCATTGAGGAACCCATTGAGGAGCCCATCGAGGAACCCATTGAGGAACCCATTGAGGAACCCATCCCGGAACCCATCGAGGAACCCGCAGATGAGAACACTATTGACCATGCAATCACATATGATTACCAAGGCGACACTTATTTTCTGGATAATTTACCCTTTCTACAAAGACATTACGATATTCCAAAAGGTGAATATAATCTCAATCTTTGTATCTATAAATGTATAAGACAAGGACCTGCTCCATACTTATTATATTTAACCGTTTATGACAAATCAACGAAAACACTAATATTCCCTTCGGCAAACGACCTTATTACTATCCAGGAAGAAGATGCAGTTGAAGATATCGAATCACAAGTTAGCGATGCTTTTAAAACCACTTTATTCGATATTTTTCCACCAGCACCTCTAGATCTTTCCGAAGAGAACCCATCAGATATTTATGAACCAGAATTAGTCAATGGTTTCTTTATGACAGAAGAGAACATTTGGGTAACATATGATGCAACTAGGGTAGCAGTTCCTCTAGATAAAACTGATAAAGAATATTTCTGGGTTTCTCCTTTCGAGGTTCTCGTTTTATTTTCAATGAGAACTATAGAAATCAATCCCGTCATAACTTCTTTTTTTAAAACGGTTGCAACTAGTCATAAAGAAAATATTGATAAGTCCTTTTATACATTAAAACGGGCATCTGACGGGGCCTTTGTTCCTGCACCTTATATTATGTTTCCTTGTTCTCCAACTTCACAAGGTTTTTTCGGAGTATCATTAACAGAATCACCTGATTTTGAGAACATAGTATCCGATAAACAACCAGATAATCTCTTTAAGACAGACGAAAATAAAAACGATGTAATAGACCTATTAATACCTTCTGTTGCGCATCCTCAATTAGGAAATTACCCATTGTTCTCTGCTATGCCATTGGATAAGTATGTTCCAAAAATAAAACGATTTGCGGTTTTTGTTGATCTAGATGATAGAGAACCTACATTTTTAACAAATGAAAATGATTCATTAGAACATTTATATGGGGTCGATCAAAAGAAAAAATTCTCCTCGATTTCATTTTTATATAAAGGAAAACAATATTGGAGTATTAAATCGCCTCTTTGTATGACAGAAATATATGATGATACAAATTTCTTACCAGAAAAAGAAGAACACCATTTCGAGAAACTGGCCGAAATAATACCATTCAAACCTTCTACAATAGGACCTATAGGAGAACCGATAGTAAATGCAGAGGTTGAACGAGAACCTTCTAATTCAGACGGAATATCAAATGAAGAACTTGATATTAACGAGGATATTTCTATAGATTCCGATACAGAATCAAATGACGAACAAGGCGATGGATATGAATCAGGGTCGAATGAAGAAGATAGAGAACCTAAATAGTTATTGAGTGAAATCCTATTGTTAATGGGGAATTAATAGGCCATTCGACGTATTCTTCTGTGAATACACCGATAATACAAACGAAAGATTTTTCTTTTATTCCTTTTGAAGAAGAATATGAGAACCCAACTAAATATGGCGCACCATCAATTTCGACAACACCAGGTTCTCCACAAAAAAACCGGTCATTTGGTAATCTGATTTTTCGGATAATATCTAGACCTTTACAAACAACAAATTCCGTTATTTTCTGGTTTATTATTCCCCGCAAAATAATATAAGAACCCCATATCATTGGGAAATCTAAATTCATGTTCTCCAATACCGGATTTTTCTTTATGACAATTTCACCAGAAGACAATAAACTTATTTTTCTATATTTCCCTGATAGAATAAGAGAACTAAAATCGATATTGTCATAAATAGGTGCATAAATATCGGTTCTCTCTCCCATCTTTTCACAATAGGCGAAATGAAAAATATAAAAAGCGGTATCGAAAAATATTTTTCGTAATAAGTTCTCACGTCTGTCATAAAGATGTAAAAATGTGGGTTTGGTTCTATCGAATAATACTGGAATGGAACTATTCAATTGAAGAGACCATATGAAAGGGGCATCCAAATAGGCTATAGTATCATTCAATATACCGAAATCATGAACTAGAGGAATATATTCTGTTTTCTGACTAACTGTAGAAAGTTCTCCAAATGTCTCATTTAATCTACTATATTGAATTTTACGACAAACTACATCATAATCCATTGTATGAATAACACCCGAAAGCCATTTCGAATGACCGGAGAAGTGACTAATATGCGTGGCAACCTTTTTGACAGTTTCGATGGTTTGTTTTTCGGGATTTATTCGGATATGATAAGGGACATCTCTTTCAAAAAGTGCAAAAGTATTATTGTTTATATTTATAAGAGCCGTGTTTGCTAATCCGAGAACATTTGGTAAAACACCGATTTTATTTAAAAAAGAATATAATGGAAGCATTAATCTATTTTTAGAGAACTTTCCATGAGCTTTTTCATGAACAACCTTTTCAGTTTGGACACGATGACGAACAAATGTAGGACCCTTCGTTTTATCGAAGAAAACGCCTTGAATAACACCGTCTCCTGTAAATA
>Ga0164297_10002411_pt1 | contig 18509 bp, 16 predicted proteins | sample GEODES058metaG_FD_113539 | JGI IMG/M metagenome (GOLD analysis project Ga0164297, IMG submission 113539) | Dystrophic lake water microbial communities from Trout Bog Lake, Wisconsin, USA - GEODES058 metaG | ecosystem: Environmental > Aquatic > Freshwater > Lake | place: USA: Trout Bog Lake...
GATCACTCCCATGATCACTCCCACGATCAGCATGAAGCCAAGAAATAATATTTTTTGATCCCACTCTACAAAGGATAAGAAGATGTCACCAGTCCGTTTGAACCGCAGAGCCTTACTTTTGGCAGCAGGCACCAGCGCAATCAGCTCTAATTCACTCTGGGCCCAAAGCAGTAAATATCCAACTCGCAATATCCGAATGATTGTGCCCTTCCCAGCCACGGGGGGGCCAGATACCGTTGGGCGTTTGGTGGCACTTATGCTCTCCCAAAAGTGGGGTCAGCAAATTGTTGTAGAAAACATGCCTGGTGCCTCTGGGCAAATTGGAACCAATTACGTCGTCAAATCCCCCGCAGATGGCTACACCATGCTTTTTGCACCCCCCACGCCCATCACCATTGCACAGCATTTTGATCCCAAGCCAGCCTATGACCCTACGAAAGATTTGGTGCCTGCCTCACTGATGGGGCGCAATCCTGCGGTGATCGTGGTCAATGCCAAGGTGCCGGCCAACAATTTGGGTGAGTTTTTTACTTTGGTTAAAAAAAATCCTGGCAAATATTTCTATGGCTCTCCTGGTTTAGGTCATGCATTTCACCTCATATCGGAGATTATTTTTGGTAAAGCTGGCGTCGAACTCACGCATGTTCCCTACCAAGGTAGTGCCCCTGCGGTGATGGGCTTGTTGGGTGGCGATGTCCAGTTTCTAGTGCAGTCTGTGGAATCGGTCAAGGAGCATATCAAGTCAGGCAGATTGCGAGCCTTGGCTACTTTGGAGGCTAGTCGTCTGGAAGCCTATCCTGAGTTGCCCACATTGGCTGAGAGTGGACTCAGTAATTTGGACATCATGAACTGGTATGGTGCCTTCTTTACAGCTAAAACTCCGCCTGAGATCATCGCTTTTTGGGAGCGCGAGTTGGCACTGTTGGCCAAAGATCCAGCCTATCAAAAAAGGATGCGTGAGATGAGTTTTGATCCGGTGGTTTTTGGCTCCCAAGAGTTCTCCAAAATGATGGCCCTGGAGAGTATTCAATGGGCCAATGTCATCAAGTCAGCCAAAATTTCTACACAAAAATAGATCAAGAGGAGTTTTCATGGATTTAGGGATCAAAGGACGTGTGGCCTTGGTGTGTGCATCCTCACAGGGTCTAGGGATGGCGTGTGCCAGTGCACTCGCCAGAGAAGGTGCCACGGTCTACATCAACGGACGCGATCAATCACGCTTGGACGCTGCACGTGATCAAATTTTGCAAGCCACCGGTGTCACTGTGCAAACTGTGGTGGCCGATATCACCCAAGATGAGGGGAGGGCAAGACTATTTCAAACTTGCGAGCCCGTGGATATTTTGGTCAACAACAACGCTGGCCCTGCGCCCGGGGTTCTCCAAGACTGGGACCACTCGGCTTGGTTGTCTGCGCTGGAGAGCAATATGCTAGCTCCTATATTGTTGATTCGGGGTTTTTTGCCCGGCATGCGTCAGCGTCGTTTTGGTCGAATTGTTAACATCACTTCTGCCATGGTCAAAAGCCCCCGACCTCATATGGCTCTCTCCACCACAGCACGCACGGGTCTCACTGCATTTTGTAAATCCGTCTCTTTTGATGCCATCGCAGACAATGTCACCATCAATAATTTATTGCCCGAGCGCATAGACACGCCAAGGCAAGACTTCATGGCAAAACGAATCGCTAAAAATAAGAGTATCAGCTATGAGGATGCGCGCGCAGAGATTGTCCAGACGGTGGCGGCCAAGCGTTTCGGCTTGCCCAGTGAATTTGCAGATGCCTGCGCCTTTTTATGCTCAGCACAGGCTGGATTCATTTCTGGCCAAAATCTCCAACTCGATGGTGGCTCTTACTCGGGTCTTCTTTGAGAGTAGTAATTCAGACGGCAGCCAAGTTACAAAAAGGTAATGACATGATGAAATGGGTTGGTTTGTTATGGTTGTTGATGAACATCCTGGGAGGTTCTGCAAGGGCTCAAGACGAGGCTCGAATCGTGGGCAACTGGAGGTTGGTCTCAGTGGTCTATGAGGATGCACTCACCCATGAGAGAACACCTGTTTTGGGCCTGCATCCTGTGGGCTATCAAATTGCTACAGCCTCGGGACGATGGTTGGCTTTGGTCACTGCAGAGGGGCGCAAAATTCCCAACACCGACGCAGAAAGAGCCCAGGCCTTGAAATCAATGATCTCCTATACCGGGCACTACAGAGTTGAGAGCCATCAAGTGATCACCAAAGTGGAGGCTGCATGGAATCAATCCTGGGTGGGGACCGAGCAAATTCGGGCTTATCGATTCGAGGGTGACTTGCTCCATTTGGAGAGCCCAGCCCAACCGCACCCCAATATCGATGGCCGGGTTGTGAAAATTATCGTCACCTGGGCCAGAGAGCCCTAGGTGTCGGTTTAAGGATGGATTTTTACCCTTGTTGGGCAATTTACAAAGAATTGGGCTAGAAATTACGCTAACATTCGCGCAAATCAAAAATAACTGGACCGTTCATTTCTAGGCACGTTTGATTCAGTGCATGAGGTCTTTCCCCAGTGTGGTCGGTTAGACCTGAACAGGGGTTTTCTAGATACCTCTTGAAATTGACACTTTCATCCCCATTTAAAGCCAAAATTGATTTCTTCAATGGGCGATCTTTTATTCAGCGCCTTAGGATATATCCATGATCAAAGTCGACAATTTATTCAAATCGTTTGGAAACAAACAAGTCTTGAGCGATGTCTCGTTCGAGGTTGCACCTGGTGAGGTGTTGGGATTTCTGGGCCCCAACGGCGCGGGTAAATCAACCACCATGCGCATCATCACCGGGTTTTTGGAGCCCAGCGCAGGAAGCGTTGAGGTGTGTGGCTTTGATGTGGCGACCCAAGCCCTCCAAGCCAAAGAAACCATTGGTTACTTACCCGAGTCTGCGGCCCTTTATGAAGAGATGAAGGTGGGTGACTTTTTAAAGTTTATTGCTGAAATTAGAGGTTTAACGGGTGCCTCTCAGAGTCAAGCTCTGGAGCGAGTTTGCGAGCAATGTCACTTGGACCGCGTCTGGCACCAGCCGATTGAAACTTTGTCCAAGGGCTTTAGACAGCGCACCGGCTTGGCCCAGGCTCTGATTCATGACCCCCAAGTGTTGGTTTTGGATGAGCCCACCGATGGATTGGATCCGAATCAAAAATTTGAGATCCGAGAGTTGATTACAAAAATGGGTCGATCCAAAGCCATTGTGTTCTCCACCCACGTATTGGAGGAAGTCGAGGCCGTGTGCTCGCGAGCGATCGTGATCAGTGCCGGTGTCATTGTGGCCAACGGAACCCCCAAAGAATTCAAGTCCAGAACTCCCAGTGGACGTATGGATGACTTCTTCAGATCGGTGACTTTGGCCGATACTGCCAACCCATTGTCGGCGCCTAGCGCCCAGTCCAACTCGGAGACCCACGCATGAGTTATTTCAACACCACTTTGGCCATCACCAAACGTGAGCTCAAGGTTTATTTGGGTTCTCCTCTCGCATTCGTATTTTTAATTGCCTACCTTATTCTTTCGGGAATTTTTACTTTCACCTTGGGTGGGTTTTTTGATATGAACGAGGCCTCCTTGTCCTCCTTTTTCAATTGGATGCCTTGGCTCTTAATCTTTTTGGTACCAGCGGTGGGTATGCGCTTGTGGTCAGAGGAGAGGCGCTTGGGCACGATTGAGTTGCTTTTGACTTTGCCCGTTACAGTGTGGCAGGCCATTTTGGGTAAATTTTTGGCCTCTTGGGTATTTCTCATGGTGGCCATTGCACTGAGCTTTCCCATGATCTTGACCGTCAATTGGTTGGGCCAACCGGACAATGGTGTCATCGTTTCAGGTTACGTGGGTTGTTTCTTGCTCGCAGGAACTTATTTGGCCGTTTCTTGTCTTGCCTCATCCATGACTAGAAACCAAGTCATCGCTTTTATTTTTTCTGTGATGCTTTGTTTAGGTACCACGCTGCTTGGGTTTGCCCCCATTACCAACTTGCTCAGTCGTTGGATCAGTCCTGAGAACATTGAGAAAGTTGCTAACTTTTCTTACCTCTCTCATTTCGACAGCTTCCAGCGCGGTGTACTTGACACTAGAGACATTGTCTACTTCGTGTCAACCGCAGCTTTTTATCTATTCATCACCAGTTTGGTCGTTCGTCAAGTGCGTGCGCGTTGAGGTCCAAGAATGTTTAAACCGATCAAAAATATCTACATTGCCCTTGTCATCGCCTTGGTGGCGGTCGTGGCCCTTAATTGGGGGAGTGCCTACATTTACTCCCGTTTGGACTTGACTCAAGACCAGGTTTACACCTTGTCAGCGGGTACCCGTGAGATTTTGAAAAATTTAGATGAACCCGTCAAAATCAAGTTCTACTTCTCCAAAAGCGATGAAAACATGCCTTTGGCACTCAAAGGATTTGCTTCCCGTGTGGAGGATTTGTTGGCTGAGTTCAAGGCCGCTGGTGGCGGTAAGCTCATCATTGAAAACGATGACCCACAACCCGATACCCCTGTTGAAGATGAAGCCACCGCAGCGGGTATAGGTGCCCAAGCTTTGCAAAATGGGGATCATTTTTATTTAGGGCTCGTGGCCTCACGCGGTGAACACAAATCGGTTATTCCGGCGATCACCATGGAGCGTGAGCGACTTTTAGAGTATGACATTGTGCGGGCCATCTCGCGTACCAAAGAGGGCGAGAAAACACAAATCGGTATCTTGAGCTCTGAGCCCGTCTTTGGCTCCAGAGGCATGCCCATGATGGGCGTTCCTCCATCACAAAAACAAGTCTTCGTGAGTGAACTCGAGCGCGACTACAAAGTGGTGAATATTCCCAGCGATGCCAAAGAAATAGATCCTGCCATCAAAATTTTGATGGTTTTGCATCCCAAAGATATCAGTGAGCAGACCCAATATGCGTTGGATCAGTTTGTGATGCGCGGGGGCAAGCTCATCGCCATGTTGGATCCTTACGCGTACTTTGATTTAATTCCAGGCCAAGGTGGCATGCAGCCTGGTGGTACAAGTTCCAATTTAGAGCGGCTCATGAAGTCATGGGGTGTGAGTTTGGACACGGGAAAGGTGTTGGCTGATTTGCAATACATGTCTGGCGCAGGTGTGCAAGGCTTACCTACACTCCTCTCGTTCAACGACCAGGCATACAACCAAAATGACATTGCCACAGCTCGACTTGGCGCAACGCTGTTCCCGTTTGCTGGCAGTTTTGCCTTGGAAGCGGTGCCTGGATTAAAGCATGAAGTTCTCATCCATAGCTCTAAAAACTCTTCACTCATTGCTTCCGCACAGCTAATGGACCGAGGTGATAAGGCGCTAGGGGGTTTCAAGCCCTCGGGTGTGGAGCATCCCGTGGCTGTTCGCATCGAAGGTCAATTCAAAACCGCTTTCCCCGATGGAGCGCCCGTTGCGCCTAAAGATCCTAAGGAGAGCGAGAAATTAGCCAAGGATGCAAAGCCCACTGCAAAGTCTGCCAAGGATGACCCCAAAGCTCCTTCGAAGAGCAGTCCTCAAAATTCAGCGAATACGGCCACTGCAGATCCTGCTGCAGTTTCCTCTCCCGAGGCTCAGACACCCACTCACTTGGCACAGACCGCCGCTGCCAACTCGGTGGTACTGATTGCTGACAGTGACTTCATCAGCAACGAGGCTGCGGTGGAGATACAAGAGATTTTTGGTCAAAAGATCGTTTATCCCAGCAACGGCAATTTGGGATTTTTACAAGCCTTGGTGGATCAGTACGCGGGTGATGCAGCGTTGGTCTCGCTCAGAACTCGACAAAGCTCATCTCGTCCTTTGACCGTCATCCATGATATGGAGATGGTCGCCCAGCAAGCTTATGTGGGCAAGATCAAGGAGTTGGAGGAAAGTCTACAAAAAACTCAAGAGTCTTTGAAGGCCTTGCAAAAGGACAAAGGGCCTGGTGAGAGTGCAGCAATTTTGTCTAAAGAACAGCAGGCACAGATTGATGAATTTCGGAAAAAAGAGAGCGCTGCTCGCTTAGAGTTGCGGGGCTTGCGTAAGAATTTACGCCTAGAAAGCGAAGCTCTTCAATTCTGGGTCAAGGTTGTCAATATTGGCCTCATTCCAGTGCTGTTGTTGCTCATTTGGTTGGGACTGTCCATTCGTGGTCGCAGTAGCCGATTGAGTTGATTTTTAATTGAATATTTGGGGTAATTCCGATTTCAAAATGAGAGAGCAATGATGGACAATAGAGTCAGCCCTTGAAACTGGTCTTGGGGGTCTATTGTTCCCAAGCCAAGGCAAAGTTGTTGGGCCTAAGTACCCTCAACCCCCTTTGAAACGGAATATCCCTTGAGCCACATCACCTTAGAGATCAAAGAGCAAGTTGCTCATATCGTGATCAATCGTCCACAAGATGGCAACAAGCTTGACATGGCGATGATTCATGAACTGATGGGGCATTTCACTAACCTGGGTGCGAGAGCGGACATAAAAGTCATTCATTTGAGTGGTCAAGGTCGAGACTTCTCCAATGGTCGTTTGGTTCCCCCTCCATCACCTGGGGCGGCTCCCGCTCAAAAATCGGCCTTGGAAATTCGGTCTCAGGTCACCGATCCAATTTTGAATTTATACGCGACCATTCGCCGCTCTCCCATTCCGATTGTCTCGTCCATTCGTGGTGTGGCGCACGGATTGGGTTGTGCGGTGGCTGTGTTGTGTGATTTGACCCTGGCCTCAGAGCTTGCCAAGTTTTCTTTGCCAGAAATGCGCAGCAACATCCCCCCCACGTTGGCCATCTCTGCTGTCATGCACACCGTCTCGCCCAAAGCCTTGGCGCATTTGATTTACTCTAGTGATGAAATCAGTGCCCAGCAGGCATTGTCTTTGGGGATGGTGAGTGCGGTTTATCCCGACAATCAGTTCGACCATGAGGTACAGGCGTATTTACAAAAATTGTGCACCCGTCCCCGTGAGGCCTTGTGTGCAGTCAAGGAGTATTTGCTCTTGGCGCCCAGCCAAGATCATGACTCAGCAGCCCGCTACGCCTCAAATTTGTTGGCCAGTGTGTTGTCCTCTCCCACTTGAGCTTGAAGAAGTCTTTTGCACCCATGTGCATCCAAGCTGACTTATAGAACAGTACTTTATTTTTAATCATGAAACCAGCTCGTTTTCAATACCACCGACCGACCCAATTGCGTGAAGCACTCGAGATGGTTGCTACTCTAGAGAATTACAAAATTCTTGCAGGTGGCCAGTCGTTGATGCCCATGATGAACTTTCGCTTTGTGATGCCTGACCACATCATTGATTTGAACCAAGTGAAGGAGCTTACTGGAATTGATCAAGATCAAGACCGACTGGTGATTGGCGCCATGACGCGTCAACATCACATCCACCGCTCGGATCTGGTGGCCAAACTCTGTCCCTTGGTGCCCGAGGCTTACGACCAAGTGAGTCATCGTCAAATTCGCAATCGTGGCACCTTGGGCGGCTCCTTGTGTCACCTCGATCCTGCTTCTGAGCAACCGTGTTTCACCAGCGCATTGGATGGGGAGATTGAGGTGCAAAGCCTCAAAGGTCAACGAACCATCTCTATTCATGACTGGACTCAGATGTACATGACGCCTGCACTCGATAGCGGTGAGGTCTTGACCCGAATCAGTCTAAGACCTTGGGGGCCGAGTCATGGATGGTCCTTCATGGAGTATGCCCGCAGACACGGTGACTACGCGATTGTGGGCGTGGCTGTGTTGGTGGCCTTGGGAGCCAACCAAAAAATTGAACGTTTGAGTGTTAGTTTGTGCGGCGTCTCTGCTGCTCCTGTGCGGTTGACCGCTCTCGAGACTTCTTTGTTGGGCGAAGTGGGCGATGATCGAATCCTCCCCGCAGTGAATGAGCACATCGAGGCGATTGAAGAGATCATGCACGACTCATACAACTCCGCCACTTATCGCAGGCACCTGGCCCAAACGCTCACTGCCCGTGCCCTTGGTGTGGCTCTAAAACGAGCCTTGCGGAATCATTAGGCAGTTGCCCCCTTACTGATAGAGAACTGATATGCAAGAAGAGATACAAATTCATTTAAGCGTCAACGGTAAAACCCATGACTGCAAGGTCAGCACTCGAAAGTCCTTGGCGGATTTTTTGCGTCAAGACCTCAAACTCACCGGTACCCATGTAGGGTGTGAGCATGGGGTGTGCGGTGCTTGTACGGTCTTAGTCAATCACCAGACCGCCCGCTCCTGTTTGATGTTGGCCGTTCAGGCCGATCAGTGTGAGATCACCACGGTGGAGGGCTTGACCAATGAGGACCATACCCTCTCTGTGCTTCAACAAGCGTTCAAAGAATCGCATGCATTGCAATGCGGTTTTTGTACCCCTGGAATGCTCACAACGCTGACTGAATTACTGTCTGAGAACTTGAACCCTTCAGAGGATCAGGTGAGAGAGGCTATTACGGGCAATTTGTGTCGTTGCACAGGATACCAGCCCATCATCAAAGCGGGGCTTTTGGCCGCCGAGCGACTGCGTGCTTTGGAAAATCCTGCTCGTGCTCTAGCACCCCAGTCAAGCCAGGGGCAGTCGTAATGAGCCTAATGGGGACTTTTGAGAATTATCAAGCTCCGACCTCCGTGTCTGATCAACAGCGACCCAATCAATACATTGGTTCTCCAGTACAAAGAACCGAAGACAATGCACTGCTCCAAGGTCTGGGGCAGTATGTAGACGACTTAAAGCTCGAGGGTGTCCTCCACGCGTGTGTTCTTAGAAGTCCTCACGCACACGCAAAAATCCAATCCATCGATATTCGCCATGCCAGTTCGATGCCTGGTGTGGTCAAGATTTATCTCTATGACGATTTGCCCCCAAGCGCAAAAAAAAGGTTACCTGTTTTGGTGCCCAATCCTGCCATCAAGCAAATCATGACTCAAGAGGTGCTCGCTTCAAAAGAGGTGTTGTGTGTTGGTGATCCTGTGGCCTTTGTCGTGGCCTTGGAGAGGTGCTTGGCCGAGGATGCGTGCGACGCTATCGAGGTCGAGTATGAGGTTTTACCGGCGGTGGCCAATTGCTTAAATGCACTAGAAGCGTCCTCTCCTACGATTCATAGCGAGATTGCCTCCAATATGGCGGCCAACGTGAAGATGGGTTTCGGAGACATCGAGCAAGCATTTGCCAATGCCACTCACCGGGTTCGCGACACGTTTTGGATCAACCGTGGCTCGGCCCATCCTATGGAGACCCGAGGCTATGCGGCGCGTTTTGACCCCGCCACGGGAGATCTGTGTGTTTGGTCCTCAGGCCAGACTCCGCATTTAGAGAAAAAAAATCTGATTGATGTCTTGGCTTGGCACCCTGAGAAACTTCGCGTGATCATCAACGATGTGGGCGGAGGATTTGGGCCCAAGGTGATGTTCTACCCAGAAGAGGCCTTGGTTGCACACGCAGCGCACGATCTTGTCCGACCCGTTAAATGGATCGAAGATCGCAGAGAGCACTTCTACACCGCCACACAAGAGCGTGACCAGTGGTGGGATATGGAGTTGGCCCTCACTGCTGAGGGAAAAATTTTGGGCTTAAAGCTCATCATGACCCATGACAATGGTGCCTATCTTCCCTGGGGAATCATCATGCCCTATATTGGTGTGACCACCACACCAGGTCCCTATGTCATTCCTTGCATCGATGTTGATTTGCGTGTGGTCTACACCAATAAGAATGCGACCTCACCCGTGCGCGGTGCAGGGCGGCCCCAGGCGGTCTTTGCCATGGAGAGGATCATGGACAAAGTCGCCCACACTCTGGGATTGGACCGTGCGCGTATTCGAGAGATCAATTTCGTCAAGCCCGAACAGATGCCTTACAACAATGGCTTCATCTACCGTGACGGTAAGCCCATGGTCTATGACACAGGCGACTACCCCAAGTGCCAAGCCATGGCACTAGAGTTGGCTAGGTATGATGATTTCCCCTCTCGGCAAAAAGCTGCTCGCCAAGAGGGTCGATACATTGGTATTGGATTCGCTAATTTTGTAGAGGGCACAGGACTTGGACCCTTTGAAGGTGCAACGGTAAGGGTGCAGCAAGATGGGCGCGTCACTGTTTTGACTGCTGCTTGTCCGCAAGGACAGGGCCACAAAACTATTTTTGCCCAAATATGTGCCGATCAATTGGGCGTTCCCATGTCCATGATCGATGTGATCACGGCTGACACCAGCACCATCTCCATGGGTATTGGTACGTTTGCCTCTCGAATCACGGCTACTGCAGGCAACTCGGTGTTTCTGGCCGGTCAAAGTGTGCGAAATAAGGTGTTGGCTTTGGGTGCCTTTTTACTTCAAGTAAGTGTTGATGATCTTGAGTTGCATGACGGCGTTTGTTTTGTGAAGTCTAACCCTTCGCACTCCAAAACCTTTGCTGAGTTGGCTCGGGTTTCACAAGGTATGCCAGGATTTTCTTTCCCACCCGGGGTCACCAATGGGTTGGAGGACACACAGTATTTCTCTCCCTCGCAGTCGACGTATTGCAATGGCACTGCTGTGGCTGAGGTGGAGTTGGATGTCGACACGGGTCAGATCAAAATTATTCGATACTGCATGTCCCACGATAGCGGCAACTTGATCAACCCATTGCTAGTGGACGGTCAAATTCAAGGCTCCATCGCCCACGGTATTGGTAACGCAACGCTGGAGTGGATGCGTTATGACGAACAAGCCCAACCAATATCAACGAATTTTGCTGAGTACTTGTTGCCCATGTCTACTGATGTGCCCAACGCTCAGTTGGTCCATCTCTCAAGCCCCACTTACCTGAACCCGTTGGGGGTGAAGGGGGCTGGTGAAGGAGGAACCATTCCTGCAGCTGCAGCCATTGTCTCGGCCATTGAAAATGCGCTCAGCGGTACGGACCTCTTTTTGAGAGAGGCTCCGCTCACGCCCCCACGCTTATTTGAGATCTTGTATGACAGTGGCTTCTTTAAGTCTAGGCAGCTTTAAAACCCCCTCATCCCCTTGATGACTTCGTGTTCTTGGGTCGATCCAATCAGGATGCGGGCTTGAGCCCCATCGCTTTGACAACCTTTTTGTTACTCTCCAAGCCCTCGGCAATTTGTTTCTTGAACTCCGAAGGCACTGTTGCGATCACTTTAAAGCCAATGCCATCGAAGGCCTCTTTCATTTTGTCGGTTTTTAAAGTGACTTGAAGTGCGTTTTGAAGTCTTTGCGCTGCCTCAACAGGAATACCAGCACTGGCAACAAACCCAATCCAGCCGGTGTAGGTCCAGTTTTTTAGCTCGGGAATGCCAGTCTCGGGAAAAGTGGGAACGTTGGGTAATCTTTTGTTCCTCTCTGAGCCAGTGACGGCCAAGGCGATGACTGAGCCATTTGTAACATATTGTCGAATGTCTCCCAAGTCTGGCATCAGCATATTCACCTCACCCCCTAAGAGTCCTAGCATCGCTGGGCCACTGGATTTATAAGTGATTTGCAAGGCTTCGATGTTGGTGAGGTTTAGAAAAGTCGAAGTGGTGAACTGCATGCTTGAGCCATTTCCACCGCTGCCGTAGCTCAACTTGGTGGGATTGGCTTTAGCGTAAGCAATGAACTCAGCCAAATTTTTAACGGCAATGGATGGGTGCACCACCAGCACTGACTGGTACTCAATGGCGTTGGCCAAATAGGTGAAATCCTTCAATGGATCGTATCCCACGGATTTCTCAATCACAGGGTTGATGGTCATGGAGGCTGGTGATACGGCGGCAAAGGTGTAGCCGTCTTTGGGAGAACTCAACAAAGATTCGACCCCAATTTTTTGCGAACCTCCTGGTCGATTCATCACCACAATCGGTTGTCCAAGCTCAGTAGATAAGTCCTTGGCCACAATGCGCGCGGTCATGTCAATGGGGCCACCTGGTGCAGTAGGAACAATCAAGGTGATGGCTTTGTTGGGAAAAGCTGATTGAGAAAATGCAGTGCTGCTGTTCAGACTCAATGCCAGTAAACCAGCCAACAATGTAAAGGGGAGAGAATGCTTTTTCATAGTGGTGAAATTTTCCTGGTGATCACTCAATGGTCGGTAAGGCGTGAAGGCGTGAAGGTGTTTGGGCTTTAGAGCTCAAAGATTTTTTGCGGAAAAGCGTGGAGTCGCTCACTCGCATCATGCTCACCCACCAAGAAGTCATCGCACGACCAACTGTAGGTCCTTGCCGTGGTGTAAGTTGGGTGGGCAGCAAGAACCATATTTTTTGCAATTTTCATGTCCTCATCAAATCGAACCAAGGGCCTCTCAACCATGTCGTAGCCTTGGCCATGGCAGTGAAGTCGTTTCTCTTCCGGTCGACCGTGCTCACGCATGAATTGATTGTACTCATGCCAGATATCTGCACACGAGGCCCCCGGTCGCAATAAGCTCGCTGTGAATCGTTGGGCCTCAATGACAAATGCATACTCATCGAGCATCTCGGAGGAGGCTTTACCCAGAACGCATGTTCTACCCAACTCACAATAAAATCCACCGACTCCATTGTTCTCAATCAAAAGCGTGAACTGGTCCCCCTCTTGTATGACTCGGTTTTGTTGATGTCGGTTGGCAAATACCGGGGGGACTCCCACAGGGCTTGAGGCACAAAGAAAGAGACCTTGTTCACTGCCAAAGCTGTGGCCGACTTGCTCGGCAATGGCTGCCACTTCAATGTCTCTCATGCCAGGCTTGATGCCTGCGAAAACGGCTTGCATGGCCGTGTCTTGCATGTGAGCGACACGTCGCATGAATGATATTTCTTCGTCGCTTTTGATGCATTTAATCTGGTCCACCATGTCAGACGCATCGACGAATTTCGCATTCGACAACTTTCCTTTTTTAAGCGTATCCACCAGCGCAAATGACATGGCCGCCGTTCCAAGCAGTCCAATTGTGCCGTGGGCGTATTTCTCAAGCGCCTTTTGAGCCAGCTCAGCGTCGTAGCCAGCGGTGTAATGCGCTGCAGCGTAACTGGGCGTACTCATGAAGCGAGCCACTCCGCGGCGAAGCAAATCGTCCTCGCCAGAGAATTCACGCACCGTATTGAACGGACCCTGGCCCACCACACTCATACGGTCGTCTAGCGGAAACACCACCGTCACTGGGTAGCCATTGGTGGCAGGAATATCTGTGAAGTACTTGACGTAGCCGCCCATGAAGTCGTTGTTAGACTGCATTAAAAGGACGTCAATTTTGTGCTCACTCATCGCCTTTCGAACCGCGTGCCACCTCCGCTCAAGCTCAGCGTTGGAGATGGGGGAGTTAATTCTTTCTTCAATTGGGTTCATGTTTGGCTTTCTTTTCTCACGATGTTGATCATGTCAATGTAGTTGCCGGCCATGAATTGTTTTAAATTCTCTTCGATGACAGGCAGTGCCTCTTTTACATACTCGTCATAAAAACCGCCCATATGCGGTGTAATGGTGACGTTGTGTTGACTCCACAAGGGGTGATCGGCAGGAAGGGGCTCTTGTGCAAACACGTCCAAGGCCGCTCCCGCAATCTGCCCACTATTGAGCGCAAGAAGTAAGTCCTCCTCATTGACCACTCCACCCCTGGCCAAATTGATCAACTGAGAAGTATTTTTCATGCGTGCAAAAATTTCTTTGTTGATCAGGTGGTGAGTCTCTTCAGAGTATGGGGTCAAGAGCACTAGAAAATCAGCCTCCTCAATCGCTTTCATCGATGCGTTTCGAGGTAGTATTTCATCAAACCCTTCAACGTGGCGAGCTTGGCCACTAATGCCTAATACCCGCATGCCCAGTGCTTTGCATTTGGGGGCGAGCTCAGCAGAGATCACACCTACTCCGTAGATGGTGACAGTCTTGCCCTTTAACAGACTCACGGGCGCTTTTCTGACCCAAGCAGCCTGGGATTGATTTTGCACCATGTCTTTGTAGTGCCTTGCTTGTCCAAGCATCATCATGAGGGCGGCCTCAGAGACTGGCGCGCCATGAATCCCATGTAAATTTGTGACGATCACATTGTCTTTGAGTGAGACTCTATTGGTGATGCCATCTACACCTGAGCCCAAGGCTTGAATCCATTTCAGGTGTCTGGCTTTTTCTAGTACATGTTCTGCCATCATGGGGCCAAAAGTCACCAACACATCCGCTTCTTCAATGAACGGACTGACTTTGCTGTGGTGATCCACCACATTGATGTTGAGCTTTGGGAATTTGGACTTGAGGCCGTTGTAGTACTGTAATCGAACGGCCTCAGGCAGTGTCAATAAGATGAGTAAATTGAGCATGGGTGTGATGAAATTGAGGGGGCTATTGAACTCAAGCGCCGTCGTAGAGTTTGGGAATGCTCACCACCATGACCACAGCTTGGCCCTGGTCGAGGGCATACAAACTGCGCTGGATGGCGCCCTTTAGTTCTGAGGCCTCGCTGACTCGCTCAGCGTGGGCACCAAATGCTGCTCCCACCATCTCAAACTGTCGATGCGTGCCGTGCAGCCGAGCATGAAAGTCTTTTGCCTTCGCTGCGTAGCCATCGGGGTGGACTCTCAGGGTGGCTTCCTTCACGGCTTGCCACCCTCCATTGTCTAAAACCACAGTCAAGATAGGCAGGCCTTCGGCCTGAGCCACGGCATAGACAGAGGTGGGTGTACTGAAATGAAAGCCTCCATCACCGACGATTTGAACCACTCGGTGTTTGGGATTGGCCAACTTGAACCCCAAAGCCATTCCACCGCTGAAGCCCAATCCACCACCGGCAGAGGAAAAGAGAGTTTTAGCTGTATTTCTCTTTAAATGATTGAGTAAAGTAGGGGAGTGTCGAATGGCCTCGTTGACCACCACGTCCTGGGGGTCTAGCATCTCATTCAAGGTGGACATGAGAAAAGCTGGGTTGACTTCGCCGGGTTGACTTGCGAGTTGCACTTCGTGTCTTAATTTTTGCGCTCTGGAGTCTTGCAGTGCCTGTACACGTTGGTGTCTCGCATTGATCCTTTTTTGATGCTCCGTGGTGATGAGCGGGCGCACAACGGTGAGTAAATCCTCCAGCCACTCAGCACTGTTGGCCTGGATTCGAGTTTGGCTGGCAAAGCCCCATAGTGGGAAGTCCTTCTTAATGGGGTCAATGTCAACATGAATCCACTGGGTGTCGACGTGGGGATGAACGTATTTGGGCAGCCACGGCACATCCACGTCAACCAACATACCAACATCTGTATCCGCCATGGCCGCGCTGGGGTCAAACCCACAAAACCAAGAGTGGTCTCTTGAGATGTTGTTGTGGGTGGGGCTGGCTTCGTAGACTCGGATGCCCAAAAGTTCAGCCAAAGCGCTCAAAGCGTTGAATCCTCGAGCGGTTCGGCCTGCATAACAAGTCACGAGCATGGGGTTTTCTGCGGCCAAGAGTTGTTGAGCAACCTTGTTGAGTTGGGACAAAGAAGATGAGCCCAAATGAACACTGCCATAGTCGTGCTCAGAGAATGACTGAACTTGATCCTCTTGCCAGTGCTGGGCCAAAGTTTCCCTGGGTAGACTCAGAAACACAGGGCCAGGCGGGTCACTGTGCATCACGCTGTGGGCCCTTCGCAGTACCTCCTTGCTCACCACACCGGAGGGTAAGTTGTACTCCCACTTGGTGTAAGGACGCACGAGGCTTGCCATGTCAAAAGGGTCTTGTACGAAATGAACGTAGTTGTCTCTTGAGCCCATGAGTTCGCCTCGAACCGTGTAGGGCGCGCGACCGGCCATAAGTAAAACAGGAAGTCTTGAACGCATCAAGTTGTGCATGCCCATGACCGCGTTGGCCGTTCCAGCATCGACGTGCACCAATACGCCTTGTCCTTTACCGGTGAAGGCTGCATAGGCTCCAGCCATGTGGATGGCCACGTTTTCATGCGGGCAAGTGATGAGTCTAGGGATGGGGTACCCCAACGCCTTGAATTTGGCCATCTCTTCAATGAGCGTGGCGTGGTCCGTTCCCAGGTTGCAAAATAAATACTCGATGCCCGACTCCACAAGACCTTGTAAGAAGTAGTGAGCGCTGGAGTGTTCAGTGGTAGTTGGAGAAGTGGTGCTCATGGAGTTTGTGAAAGATGAATGGACAATGAAAACGCTGGCAGTTAAGAGGTGAATAGTAGAGGCGGAAAGAAAAGAGGAGATAAAAGAGTTTGGGAAAAATTAGCAAAAGCCCTGAGCCAACAGAAGTTTTCAGCCAACATTTGAGCCACTACTTTTAGTTGAGCGATGAAAATTGGTTTTTCATTTCATGGCTCTAGAGTTTTCTCACGTCTTCGCCTCTTTTTTAAATGGTTAAAAGGGGGCCAAAGAGAAAGGGGTGATTTTTTGGGTGTTCTCCCCTTTACTTACCCCTTTCACTTAACCATTGAGGCTTGATGGCGACTTTTATTCCAATTTGATCTTGGCGTCTTTGACGACTTGTCCCCATTTGTTGACTTCTGATTTGATGAAAAGCGAGAACTCCTCAGGGCTCTCGCTACCGTATTCGTAGCCCATTTCAGCGCCATGTGCTTTGGCGGCTGGCGTGCTCAAGGCCTTGGTGAATTCCGTGAAGACTCGGTTCACCACAGGCGCTGGCGTGCCCGCGGGTAAAAAGATGCCATTCCAGCCTGCCGCTTCGACATTGGGTAATCCTGCTTCGGCGAAGGTAGGGACATCAGACAAAATGGCCAAACGTTTTGGAGACGCAATACCCAATGCAATCAATTTACCCGATTTGATCAACTGAGCAACCACCACCGGTGCTAGATAGGCCGCATTCACGTGACCTGCCATCACATCGGGGAGTTCTGCGCCAATGGCTTTGTAAGGTACTTCTTGGATCGAGACACCTGCTTTGACCTTGACCAATTCGCCCAGGAGCTGCGTGATCGAACCCCCACCACCCGAGGCGTAGGTCAGGGTGTCGGGTTGTGACTTGGCCAAGGCCAAAAATTCTTTCAAAGTTCTAGCCTTGACATTGGGGTTGACCACCAACACCAAGGGGGTCGAGAACAGTCGTGTGACGGGGATCAAGGTGTCACCCAGGCGACAACAGTTGTTGTTCACATTGCTTGACAAGTCATTCAAGGCATTATTGATGTTGCCATGAAAAATCGTGTATCCATCAGCGGGTGCACGTACGACCTCTCTTGCGCCAATGAGGCTGTTGCCACCGGGCTTATTGTCAATATAGACTTGTTGGCCAAAGCCATCATTGAGGGTTGGCAAAATGTCGCGCACAGCGGTATCGACTGCGCTACCTGGCCCGGCGGGCTCCACGATTCGAATGGTTTTGTTGGGGTAGTTTTGAGCAAATAAGGACAGGCTAGCCATAGCCAAGATTGCCACAAGGCCAAATCGCAGGAAGGGAGTAAATTTAAGTTTCATTTGGGTTTGAGAGTGAAGAGGACAAGAGAAGTAGAAAACTGAACACTTTGAAGTAAATTGGGTTGCCTCAGGTGATTTCCGATCAGTGGAAAATGCATCAGGCTAAACCCTAGGATTATGGGTGGATTGGGTTTGAGATGACTAGAGGGTTAGTCCTAGCTTGGGGGTATGAGTGCTGTCACAAATTTGAATTGGATGAGCCCCTTGTTTTGATTGTTTTCTGGATCGATGTAACTTCATTCAGGGATAAAGGGAATTGACTTTTTGGAGACGTAATTTCTAATCGAAAGATCTCAATGATGAAAGTATCTTTCCATGAAACAAGCCTTCACGCAATCGAGCCTTTTGAGTAAAACCCTTTTCTCTTTTTTCCTTTGTTTTTTGACCCACGTGGGTCTTTATGCACAGACCAAAGTTGTCGATCCCAATATCGTCGATGAGTTGGTTGCCGCCAACAAAATTCTGGCCTCTGAGGGTATTTTGGATGGTTGGGGACATGTGAGTGTTCGCAATCCAAAGGATCCAACGCATTATTTTTTGGCGCGTAACTTGGCAGCCGAATTGGTTACTGCCAAAGATATTTTGGAATTCACGCTGGACAATGTCCCCATTGATGGGAAGGGACAAGACCTCTACACCGAGCGCTTTATCCATGGTGAGATCTACAAAGCGCGCCCAGATGTGAATGCAGTGGTCCATACCCATGCTCCTCCGCTCATTCCTTTTACGGTGACCCAAGTGCCCATGAGACCACTTTATCACCGTGCAGCGTTTGTCGCACAAGGCATCCCCGTGTTTGACATTCAAGATGACTTTGGTATGACTGACATGCTCATTAGAAACGCTCAACACGGCCACTCGCTGGCCAAAACATTGGCGGACAAACCTGCAGCGCTTATGCGCGGTCATGGTGCCACTGTGGTGGGTCCATCACTTCCTAGGCTTGTTGGACGAACCGTGTTTTTAGTAAAAAATGCAACCTTGCAACAACAAGCCTTGGCCTTGGGAGGACCCATCAAGTACTTGAACCCAGAGGAGGCCAAATTGATTGAAGCGAGAGAGGGTTATGGTCTGGGCCGTCAATGGCTGGCTTGGAAGCAAAAGGTGGGCATCACCACGCGTGAGCCTTGAGTGAGGATGACCGACTACTGACTACTGACTAC
>Ga0164297_10002416_pt1 | contig 18494 bp, 13 predicted proteins | sample GEODES058metaG_FD_113539 | JGI IMG/M metagenome (GOLD analysis project Ga0164297, IMG submission 113539) | Dystrophic lake water microbial communities from Trout Bog Lake, Wisconsin, USA - GEODES058 metaG | ecosystem: Environmental > Aquatic > Freshwater > Lake | place: USA: Trout Bog Lake...
GCAGTTGGCGAACTCAGTGAACGACGGTGCGCACATGGTTGAGTGACAGTGCACAGTCCCCCGCCTCAGCGACGCTTCCCCGCGCGCGAACCAAACGACCTGCGCGTGCGCGAGGTTGATACTAGCGTACGTGCTGTGTGTGCCCGTCTTCTGACACTGCCTGTTGCTGTTGTGTGTGGCTCAGGCGTGGCTGACGTGTTCAACAACCAGCGCGTGATTGAGACAGAGGCTCGCGAGCTGCAGGCCCAGGCGGGTCAGTTCGCGAAGCAGACGTCTCGGTGGGTGGGTCTCATCGCCGACTTTGACAGAGCTCTGAAGGAGGTTGGGGACTTCGAGAACTGGGTGAAGGTCATGGAGTGGGATTTGCAGGCCATCAGCACGAGCTTGGAGGTAGCAGCTGCAGGTGGTGGTGGGGAGCAGAGTGGTGCCGCATCCGCCACTCCAAAGACGTGATGACGTCGAAATGCAACTTCGTGCATTCTCTTCGTCATGCGCGTCTCATGAGGGTTTCGCTGCCAGGTGCAGATGGCTGAGCATGACCCGCGCATACGCGCTGCAGAGAGTCGCCGCGTGAGAGTGGCAGGCCTGTTCAGTGGCAACAAGCCTGTGGATTTGGATGCGCTTGTGCGTGCGCGCTCGCTTGACGGCGCGGGCGGGCAAAGGACAGGCATCAACGCACGGTTCGCGACAGCGACAGTGCAGCAGGCGTTCCAAGCCAACAGGAGGGCGCAGGTTAGTTGTTTATGGGAGTCTCACGCGAGTGCCGCCGCAGCTTCTGACGACCGTGGCGGCGGTGCCTCTGCTGGTGACTGGCCTCACGCGCGCCAGTCTGTGGCGGAGCGGGAGCAAGCGCGTCAGGCGCGACTGGCCGCAGCCCGTGCAGAGGAGGACAGGCTTCAACGCCTAGAGGACGAGGCTGCAGCACAGCGCGGGGACGGGGATGGGGCTTGTGCTCCAACCGAGTTGCCTGTGCTGAAGCGGGGGCGCGGAAGCGTCGGGGCTGTCGTGCTGAGTGACTCTGAAGCCTCTGACGACCCGAAGGAGGAGCGGAGAAGCAGAGACAAGAAACACAAGCGAGAGAAGCATAAGCATAAGCATAAGCGGCATAGACGCAGCCGCTCTCGTGAATGACTTGGATGAAACGAGAGTGCGCGCCACGTGTCACATCGGCTTCTCTTCGCCTGTCGAGTCTGTTCGGCCGCCGGGTATGACCAGCAGCGACGCAACAGGCGCTCGGGAACCGCAGCATGGCCCCGTGCAGCACTACGGTGCGTTAGCGCTCGCGGTACAAGGCGATTGGGGTCGTTTCTTGGCCGACTCAGCACAAACTCACTCACACGCACGCTGTCTCTCCGGACCTCACCACTATTCAATAGCGGCGAGACCTGCTGTCAAACCGCAGGCTGCATGTCCCCCGGCGCTGCGCTGCGTCCTCCAAGATACGAGAGCAGCCGGCGTTGACAGTGACCTGCCGCCCTCCGACACCTGCCACCCACGGACGCGTCGTCAGGATGGACAGCCACCTTCAGACACTGCCCTTCATCCACGCCCCTGGTGTCGGGACTTGTCGCCGCTGCCGCACGACGCGCGGGTGGTGTTCAACACGCTGTCGGCTGGTGAGTGCGCTCAGTTGCGCTCCTGCGCTGACTCGCTGGGCTACAGCTTTTGGCACCCGGACGCTGGAGATAAAGAGCTGCGCTTCCGCAACGCGGACACAGTGGAAGTCACTTGTCCGGAGCTCGCACACGGCCTGTGGCTTCGCCTACGGCCGTATGTCACTCCCAGCGTCCGCCTGAGCGCGGAGAGCTGCGAGAGAGGCACTCAGGGTGACTGGCTTGCTGTCGGCGTCAACCCCGTGCTCTTGTTCAGCCGCTACACCCACGGCGGGCACTTTAGTCCCCACACCGATGGCAACACGGTTGTGGATTTCAATCATCGGAGCTTGTACAGCGTCATAGTGTACCTCAACACCTGCGAGGACGGCACTGGCGGCACGACACTGTTTGTGCCGCCAACTGGCGTGGGCAACACGCCACCTGCCGGCGCTTTCACATGCGATGAGGCGCAGCGCCTGCGCTGGCCGGCTGAATGGGCGGTAGGCACTGCGCCAGCACAAGAAGGCGCGGTGTTGATGTTCCACCAAGATGTGCCACATGAAGGCGTGCCTGTGGGTCCGGGCTCTGCAAAGTACATCATCCGAACAGATATCATGTACCAGCGCACGCCGCCGCTCTGCGACGACCCGTCTGGACGCGCCGCGTACAGCCTAGTCCAGCAAGCCGCCGCGGCAGAGGCGGATGGAGACGCGAATGCAGCTGCGAAGATGTACCGCCTGGCCAGTCGCGAGTGCCCGACTCTGGCTCACATGGTTGGCATCGCGTGACGGTGCGCCGGAGGTGGTGGCTCCAACGCGCAACACACAGCGTTGGACTGCCACCTCCGGGATGCGGACGCACTCTCATGCTCCACAGCGCACGCGGCGGTGTGCCTTCTGGTCAGCGCGCTCGCTAACGCCCGGGGCGTGGGCCTCGTTACACGACCACGGGATGCGTGGCTGGCCCTCTGCGCGTCTGCGGCGGCGGCCGCGCTTGCGCCTCTGCGGCTGTCCACCGCCACAATGTTTATCTTAGTCCAGTCGATGGCGTCCACTTTCAGCTTCTGGGGCGTGCTTCACGCCCCCGGAGTGGACACCCGCTCTGCGGATCAGGCTCTCGTCATTCTCACACTTCTCTGCTGGTTGTTGCTTACTCTGCCACACGCTGTGCACGCTCGCTTGGGTGCCCGTCGCGGTGGAGGTGTCGTCCCCCAATGGCTTGCGCCTCTGCTGTTTCCATGCGCATGGGTTACTACATGGCGGGCAATCGGGCTCTCGCCCATCGGCGCTTTCGCCAACCCAGGCACCACGCAGGTCCACTGGCGAGTCTTCGCTCAGCTGGTCTCTGTCGGCGGGCTAGATGCGCTTGCATTTGTCATGGCATACGCAGCATCAGTCTTCAGCCTGCTCCTGCGAGAGGCACTGTGCTGGCTCGACAGCGGCGGCGGGCGCGTGTACGACCGCTTCGCGCGACGACAATGGCGCAGCGTGCTTTCCATCCATGCGGCCCTCTTCGCGGTACTCATGGCAACGGCGCTGATATACGGCCACAACCGGGTACATTCTCTCGCACACCAAGAAGCTGCCTTGCTTGCAAGCGACCACTCGCTGCATGTCACCTGCCTCCTGCGCGTAAGCGACCCATCCGCAGCGTCAACCTCGTGGACTGAGGACGCTCTGTGGGCAGCAACGGAGAATGCGATGGCAGCATCTCCGCATAATGGACTCGTGCTCTGGTCAGAGGCGGCGCTGAGCACGCATTCCACGTCAGATGAAGCCCGCGCCCTGGGCCTCGCGTCGGCTATCGCTCGCTCAGGCGACTCCTGGCTCGGAATCAGCTGGATGTCGCATGTCGGTGAGGTTGCGCACACCATGTTTGCGTTATTGGCGCCTCGGAGCGGGCGCATGCTGGTGCGATACACCAAGGCTCATCCGGTGCCGCTGGCAGATGTGGATGTGGAGGCTGGGCCGACGGTGTTATCCTACGCGCAGGAGACACCCTGGGGACGGAGCACCGTGGCCATCTGCTTTGACATGGACTTCCCAGATTTCGTGCGTCACGCAGGCAGCATGCACACAGCATTGGTTGTTCAGCCGGCACAGACATGGGGCACAGCTGCGTTTGGAGAGCGCCACTTCCAAGGCAACAGCCTGCGCGCAGTTGAGACCGGCGCAACGGTCGTGCGCTGCGGCTCCGATGGCGTCTCTGGCGGCGTGGCTCCCAGTGGTCAGATGTTTGGGAAAACCACAACTGAGAACAAAGGCACCTTGAGTTATGAAGTGCCTTGGCCTCAAGATGCGCGCAAAGACACGGTGTTCGCGACAGCAGGTGGCTGGCTCTTCGGTTGGGCGTGCGTTGCAGTCACGACGACGGCAACGGCGACACTGGCGACACAGTCCTGGCGAGAGCGCAGGCTGATGGGCCAATTGTAGTGGTTACGAATGACGTGCTGTACACTATGTGTGGCTGTCGTTCTGATATAAAGCCAACGATTGGCGAGATGTTGGCAGCCTGGTGTTCCTTCCTTCCAGTGATCCTTTCCTCGAACTGCGAGCTCCTCTTCAAAAGTAGCGTCCCTGGCCATCGAGGCGGTACGCGCTGGCAAGCATCTCCGCGCGGCAGATTCCTGAGAACTGAGGCGCCCACGCCCGCTTGAGCGCAGCAAACTCGTGTGCCTTGTTCTTCTTCAGCCACCGCGTTGAGGATGCGACGCTGCGGCTGCCGCCTGCGAGCGCGACGACGGCGGCCTGGTAGGCCATGCTGACGGGACTGCGTGTTTTTGAAGGAGCGGGTGAGGTTGAGGCCACGGAAACATGCACATCCGTCCGCACTTCTTGGCCCGCTTCGCTCGCTTCTTCTTCTCCACCGGAGACGCGCCATTCGACTGCATTTCTGTTGGTAGTAGCGGTCGGACCGCGGGTGTCTGGGCAGAGGGCGATACGCAGAGAGATCGACTCAGCGAAGGGGGAGGGAGGATTTGATAGAGTTGATAGACGCGCCGATAGTCGCGATAGTCGCTAATCGACGGGATAGACGCGTCGATAGTCTAGTGATCATGCAACAGCGGCAGCACTCATAGTCGCTTGCTCATCCTCGGGCGCCTCAGTCTCAGGCGCAGCCCTTGCGCTAGCGCTTTGCCTCCGCTGCGCGTACGCGGTGCCTGGGCTGAACACAGCCTCTGCTGACTCCGCCCACGCTGCGGCCGTGGACAGCACCTCTGCGGAGAGCAACGGCGGTGGCCGCTCAAGGACATGCATGGCCTCACCTACAGCAGCCTCCGCTGAGGTGACCACATTTGCCGCGGCCGAGCCCAGAGCGGAGAGTGCATCATCTGGGGTGCACAGCCGCGGGTTGTCGGCGAGCCATTTGCGCATCTGCGCCTCGGCAACAGCAAGTAGCGCCCCCGTGTTTACGGAGCTGCTCTCAGTCACCTCCCCCGTGCTGCTGGCGCCGCTACTCAAGAGATGTGCGTGTGCCCACTCCCGCGCCTTGGTCAACTGCGAGCTCACATCCGTGGGCAGTGTGGATGCTACCGATTCGGGGATGACGCGCACAAATGCAGTCACTTCTGCAGCAGCCTCGTTCGCGCGCTGGGCAGCCTCCGCGGTTGCCCAGGCCTGGAGCGTAGCCCATGAATCAGCAGCCTCTGCTGCTTGCGCCGCCTTCAACCCGAGTTTCTGCTCCCAGGCAGCCATGCGCGCAGCGACAGCTTGATGCCACGCCTCCAGCTGCTCTTGCTCTGCGCTGACGAAGGATTGTGCCTTGGCCGACAACACAACCTTGGGCGCCAGCGCCTTGCGGCCACTCACAGCGGCCATGATGGCGTCAAGCCATTGCTGGCGCACAGCAGGGTTGCGCACACGCAGGCGGTACGACAGCTCCTGCGTGCTGACCTCGAAATGGAAGAACGTTGTAGAGCTCGCCGGTGCGGAGTCGCCCGCGCCCGGACCGCCATCGCTGCGTGCCACTGCCGCTTGCTCTTCAGCTTGTGACGGCGCAGAGACCGGCCAGGCGCCGGTGATATCTGCGATAGTGATCACCTCCACTGGGCGCGTCGCTTTGGCAGTACGCACGTTGTACATCAGCAGTGCGCTTGAGCGGAGGAGCATCCATTGCGGCATCCACGTCGCGATGGGACTGAATGCCTCCACGTAGCCGTGCGCTGCGACGCTGCCGGCGAGCCATTCATCCAGGGCTAAGATGTCCAGGCCAGACTCCTTGGCGACGTTGAAGGCGACATTGGAGGGGCCGCTGGGCATGCTGTCCACATTGAGCAAGACGGTGCCCACATTGCGGACGGAGTCAAATGCAGCTCCAGCGGCGTCGGAGACGTCGGTGCCGTAGTAGTGCTCCGTCAGATCGGTGGTGAGGTCTCTCAAGTCGTCTGTGAACTCCCACAGAGCGGCTTTGCAGGTGCGGTACACGCCCAAGCAGCTGGTCAGGACGGTGCCCATTACCATCTTGGCTTTGTGAACATCCTCTGGACTGAGTGTTGGCGGAGCGATGGCCTGCTGGATGGATGCCATCATGCGCTGAGCTGCCGTCGAGCCAACTGACAAGCGGCCAGTTGGTGAGTCGACACCGCCGACCGGATCTGACGCAGCAGCTGCAGCCGCCGCGGCGGAGGCGGCAGCTGCAGCAGCGGCCCGGGCTTGGGCTCTGCGGTGGGCCAATGCAACCAGGGAGTGGTACAGCCTCGTTTCTTGCACACTCGCGCTTACTGATGTGCCCACGAACTTGAATGTATACGCTGCCGTACTGAGTGCCAGCTTGCTGCCTTCCACGGCAATCTCGGTCAAGCGCTGTGTGCTGCGGATGGCCTGCTTTGTCGTGGGTCCCACCTCCACTGGACGGCGTCCCGGCGGCGGTGGCGGCACGCGTGTCTTGACGAGACTGCCAACAAGGTGCATGCCCTGCGCCGCGAAATCTTTGGACTTGACCACAACATCAGCCACAAGCTCGCCGCCTTTTGCGATACGGGCCGCGACGCCGGACACCTCGGCAGCTGCGTCACGGACGCGAGCTACGTCGGCATCCACATTCTCGAGCAGGTCAACATCACGCAGGGCAGTGGCGACAGCTGCGGCGGTGGCCATCTTGCTTTGCACCTCTGGCCTGGCTGCGGCAGCGGCTGCTGTTCGCCTCAATGCTGGCCCGGACGCGATGCTTGCTGCTGTGGACGCGGCAACGACTTGTCCCAGCGTCGTGTTTGTCGCTGATGCGGCCAGAAGCACCGCTGCTGATCTCTCCATACCGACGTCTTCTACCCCTCCTCCTTCAGCCTCCAAGGCACTGCCATCAGCCGCAGGTGCTTCCTCACCGGCGGCTGTCTGTTCATCCTCTTCGCCACCCTCAGGCTCTGCCGCGACAGGCGGCGGCGGTTGCTCTGGGGTAAGGTACTCTTGGATGCCGTCCAACTGCACATCGCTCGCCAAATTTGTGATGCACGCCAGCGCCGCATCCAGTGCAATCAGCTCATCTGCAGGTGTGCGTGCAGGCAGGAGCAGCGCCACCGTGTATTTCTTCATGCACGCAGCACACTCCGTCAGTGCCCACTGGAACATGGAGAGCCATCACAGCGCTACGCACCTCACTAATGCTGATAACATACCGCCCTTGGCTCGTCTGGCAGCGCAGCACAAAGTTGTCCTTCGACAGCTCCAACCTGCGGGTGCCGACCAACAACACGCCCCCAGCAACACTGGGCTTGCCTGTGCTCGGCAGCACACTGAGCGGCCCTTTACTGAGCAGCGTGCGTCCTGTGCGAGTGTAGGTGTTCAGAGCTCACGTCCACCCCACAGCGTGTCGGACACGTTCTGACAGTGCCCCCCTGGAAGGGCGGTTATTGCAAGATACAGCCAGACGCACCGAGCGTGCTGCGCAGCCAGTCGTTGTTCCCGAAGCTCGCGGCGTGGAGCTCCACCAGTGCAGCCTGTGCGAGCGCGCGTCAGTGACAAGGCCGACAAGAAGGATCCAGGGCCGGAAGTGCCCAGCGCACGCACCTCGCACGTGGGCATATGCAGCACGTTGGCGGGTGTGATACACTCCTCGCCGCTGTCTGAGAGGACGACTTCGTCAAGAGCAGCGGCGCCGTTGCCGGCGAGCGTGGACCACATCTTGCCCACAACCTGCAGGCTCTGCACTTGCGCAGCCTCCAGCTGCGCTTGCGCGGCTGCAGTGAGCGCGTCCCGGAGACCCGTGGGACTGGTGGGCACCACCACACCCGCGACACTGCCCAGGCTGCTTGTTGCTGCTGCAGGAGACACGGTGGTGGCCCCTGCAAGACGCGACCAGCCCAGCACGGACGGCATTCTGCGCGCAGGAGCCGGCGCAGGGGGCGGTGCAGCTGCTGGTGCAGCTGCGCTATCGTGTGTGCCCGCCATGGCGGCGGAGGTGTGCTCTCGGCCGGGGGGGCGCGCAGAAGTCAGAAGTGCCCCGGATGACGTGTGCGCTAGCGCAACGCTTCCCTTCGCGATGGCGCAGCGGCCAGACCCGCCGCCGTGGCGCTTAGAAGACGTCGCGGCCGTGCTTGCCCGTGAAGTGGCTCTCGAAGGACACAGCGGTGGGTGCCTTGTGCACACCAAAACCTCACGCCCGCGTTCCGCGCTGACCGCGACCACGCTGTGCTCTCCAGGATGTGCGCTACCGCGACTGTGGAAGCTGCTAGACCAAGCGTTCGGCGCTCCCTTGGACGACAACGCTAAGCGCTGCGTCTGGCATGCGGCCAACAGCCTCGCAGCCGCTGGCGACGTGCACTTCACACAGTACGTGCCCCTCCACTGCGCTTCCACCAAGCACGCGACCCCCGTCGCATTTCAAGCCGCCACTGGCGACGCCTCCATCCTGCGTGTCTGAGTACTCTGCATTGGGCCCTTTGTACAGGGACTGCAGTGCCGAGGGTGGCGCCTCCGCTGCTGCCCCGCCGCCGCCCGTGGCTGTGCCTGCAGCGCAAGTGGCGAGCTACGAGGCGGCTCAACAGGTTGCAGGACTCACCCTAGTGGTGCGTAGCCCCACGCACACTCTGCACAACTTGCGGGCTGTCAAATGTTGGCAGCACCGCGCACCGCACGCCACTTCCACGCACAATCCACGCGTCTGTGACTACACACTCACACTCCGTCTCTGTCCCCGCAGGCGTCCCTGGCGCTTCGGTCCGCCGTCTGCGGCGTCTTTGACTGCGGCCAGGCGCCAAATGAGCCTCTGACGGTGACCCAGCGCTACCTGCTCGCTGCAGTCGCCGCGTCCCGCTCCAACGGGATGCTTCAAACGGACGCGTGCAAAGCCACGGGCGTGGCGCCCAACAATTTCTTCTATCAGGTGCAACGCTTGGAGCAGAGGGACCTGCTGACCCGCCACCAGGTGTACAGCCGCAGCAAGAAAGCAGACGGCGGCGGCGGCTCCACAGCCACGTATGCGATGGTGACGCCGCACTACGACGCGGCGTTCACGGCGGCCGCGCAGCAGGCGAGTCTGAGAGGTGGAACAGGGGCCTCTGCTTCTCAGGCGGACGGGAACCAATCCTCTCGGCTTGCATCTGCAGAGGGTGATGCAGTTGTGTGCGCTTCTGTGTGTGACCACCTGGCGACCTGTCCTGCGCAATCGTGCGTGTTGTTGACGCTCAAGAAGACTCTCGGCTTAGCAGCCCATGACCAGAAGCGCTTGTGGAGACGCATCCGGAAGCGTCTCATTGAAGCAGGCTGCGTCTCCATCCGCCGCCAGTCGGGGGCAGAAGTCGCGGGTGGCGGTGAATCAGACGATGAGGATGATGGCCCGGATGCAGAAGACGGGCCCAGTGACAAGCAGCCGGCGTTGCGTAAAGACACGCCCCTCATCACACTCGTCAAGCCGTGGCCGAGTAGCAGCAATGCCGCGAACGACCAACAGATTGTGGCGGTGCCTGCACCCCCACCATTACCGACGCCAACGCTTCTGGCCGATGTGCCCATGGAGTCTCAGCTTTTGAGAGCACTTCTGGACGCTGGACCCGCAGGCATACCGCAATCGAATCTGCTTGCATCTGTTGGCGTGTCATTCGCGGAGCGTGAACCCTGGGCACGGATCGGCAGCCGCCTGGAGCCCGGTGGTGTGATCTCAGTGTCGCGGAGTCATAATGGCCGCGCACCGGTGAAGATCATGCACTTGACGCCTGGCCTGGCATTACCCATAGAATACCGGCCGGGAGCAGTTGCAGATGACCTCGTTCGCGGAACCGCGCTTCCAGACCAGGGTGCCCCTGGTGCCGGGGCGATCGTGGTTGCTGGAGCAGCTGGCGGCCCGATGTCGACTGCGCTTGCGACAGCGCATCCGGCTGGCATCGTCACTGCTGCTGGTCGCCTGAACAACGATGCGCATCGCCGGAAGATCATCCAAGAGGCACTGGCTGCTCGAGGCGGCATGGTTCTCCGCTCGGTCGCACAGCAGCTCGTCCAGGACAGCTTGCCTCCCGGCGCTCCAAAAGTGGACCGCAAGACGGTGGAGAACACCGCGAATGCCATGGCGGAGGAGGGACTCATCCGGTTGTGGACCGTCGCGGTTCCGTTCGCGCGGGACGCATCGAAACTGCGTGACCACATCGTGTTGCTCCGTCCGCTCCAGCCTGGCGAGCCTCCCGAGGCTGGCAAAGACGAGCAGGCTGCGCGTGCTGCGATTGACGAGTATGTGGAGGGCACGAAGCACAAGATGAAGGCGTCCATGAAAGCGACGCTGGAAGCTGCCGCCAAGTCCGCGCCTGCCGTGCAGAGCAAGGCGGCTCCGCTTGCTATTACAGCCAAGCCAGCTGCGCGGGTTGGCGACGATGAGGAGGAGGAGGACGAAGAGGCGCCGGCGGGGCAGCAGCAGCATGCGCAGTTGGAGATGCTACCCCAGACTCAGCGATCGCGGTGTCGCCGCCGCCTGGGTGTCCTCCGCGCTAAATGCACGCTGACGCAGAACCTGCACGTGTGGCTGCGTGCCGCGAAGCCGGACGGCGCAGCGGCGTTCACACTGGAGGAGATCGCCCCTGACATGCCCGTCCACCTCGCCCTCGCCTTCCTGCGCTTCAACGCCGACTCGCGCGCCGAGCACGACACCTGGGACGGGCCAGCCACTGCAGCTGCGACAGACGCGCCTGATGACGACTCCGCAAGTTTCTCGGAGGCGTTCTGCGTGCGCATGGAGACCGCCGCCGCTGTCGATGGTGACGCCGGCCTGGTCAAGAGCTTGTCTGACAGCGAGCGCGCGCTGCTTCTGAACCGCAGGACTCGAGGGGCTATGTGCGAGTCGATGGACTTGCTTCTGCGACTAGAGCTCCTCCGGGCGGAGGCCGCAGCAGGTGAAGACAACGACGAAGAGGCGGAGGCGGATGAGGAGAGGGCGGCGCCGTCGTCAGTTGTATGGGGTGCACACACGCGCCTCATGCTCGCGACGTCAGCTGTCATCGATGCACCGGTGCAGGCGACGGGCCCAGTGACTGCCATCACGGAGTGGCGGAGCGAGACGTTGCCTTTGGTGACAGCGTCTGATGCGACCGCGTACTGGACGCGTCTGCGCAGCATCATCGCGCTGGTGGGTACGCATCGCGGGTACGAAGACATCGTGGCTGTCCACGCTCCTGCGTGCAAGCTCTCAAACCCACGCCGCTTCGCGGGCAAAGAGGCCTGGAAAGTGCCCACCGGCGCAGGAGCACTCACGCCTGCTCAGCGCGCCGCGTTGTTCGCGCATGCGCGCACCACCTGCTGGCCTAGGTGGCGGGTGACCACTCATAACGACGATGTGGCGGAGGACACGACCACTTTAGCGGCTTCCAGTGCACACGTTCGTGCTTTGGCGCACACCTTGGGCGTCACGCCTGACATCGCGGCGCGCTTGCTGCGTGAGGAACGCACTCTGTTCCGGCGCGAATGCGCTGCGTCTGTGCGTGGTGGCCCAGTCACCGCAGGCGATGCGCTCACAGCATTGGTCAAGAGTGGGGGTGCCGACCTTGGTGGGGGCGGTGTTGGCGCGACTAAGAAGCGGAAAGCACCCACTAATCGCGTGCCCCGCGTCGCGGCCGCTGCAGAGCCGGCAGCGAAGGCGAAGCCGGGAGGGAAGCGGCGTCGCGCTGAGGTCGAAGTGGCGACAGTCATGACAGCAGACCAAGTGCGTCTTCTGGCAGCAGCTGCCGCGCGCGCAGCTGTGCCTGGCTCAGCAGCCGCGCACAACCGCGCATTCGGCGGTGCAGATCAAGAGCAGCAAAATGGGGGCGCGGCGGCGGCGGCGGCGGGGCAGGCTGGTGCGCCTCATGGAGGCACTGCATTGCATGCCCCGGTCCGATTCGGGAGTCATAAGCCAGTTCCAGGCAGCGCCGCCGCTGCTCCGCAGCAGAAAGGCGCGCGTGGTGCTGCTGCTGGTGCGCCGTACTTGTACAATAGCAGTGGAAGCAGTTCAGACGAAGATGAGGACGATGACGAGGAAGGCGCAATCATGCCGCTACGGAAACAAACTGCTGCTGCTGCTGCTGCTGCTGCTGCGACGCAGCCTGCAACGCAGCCTGCGTCGCAGCAGCCTCGCGTTGCGCGCGGGAAAGCCGGTGGTGAGAAGACACCCGGTGGCACAGTGGCCGGTCAGTATCCAGGGGCCGGAGCTCCGCCTGTGGACGCGGCACACGTGCCGTCATTGGGGCCTCTGTCAGCTGCAGTGCGCTGCGCGATGGAGCTGCTGAAGCTGCATCTCATGCACGCGGTGGCGGCGCCAGCCAGCCCTGATGCAACGCAACAGCCACCACCCTCTGCCCGCCCCTGGGATGGCCTGTGCGGCCCAGCGGCCGCATTCGATTTGCGCGCATCTCTAGAAGCAGCAAGCCCCGGACGCGAGGCCATCGCGGGTGGATTGCGCGCCTTAGGCGAGGCAGCTGTGGGCGAAGCACTCACCCGGCTGCGTGCCTGTGGTCATGTCACAGGCGTGAGCCATCCAGGCGGTGTCGCACTCACCCGAGCATTCTGGGATGCGGCTGCCGGTGTGCCGGGTCTTGCGCATGGCGTGTCAAACGACGCGGAACAGCTCGCGAGCCGATTGGGTGGCCATGGCACTGACGATGTGACTCTCCTTTCCGGCGCTGGTGGCCCACGGCATGTGATCCAGCCTGGGGATGCAGTTGCAGCGCTCACAGCAATGGCCACTGGCGCTGCGCGTCTCGTGCTCGCGCCGCCAGGAGACGACGCTGCTGGAGGGCTGGAGGCATTGGCTTTGCCTCAGGAAGCGCCTCCTGCGCCGGAGGTGCTCTACCGCGCTCTGCGTCTGCATCTAGCGCGTGCACCTCTGGATGATGAAGCAGATGATACGGCTCAGGAAGGTGGCGGCGAGTCCGGATTTCCCCACCACCACGGCCCTCCTCCTGCACCCACCACAGGCGACGCTGACCCCGCGCCTCCTGCGGGTGTGGGCCACAAGCGTCGGCGTGGTGATAAGCCCGATGATGAGGAACAGCAGCCAGCGCAGCGGAAGGCGACGCCTGCTGCGAAACAGATGCTGGCCACCGCCCAGGGCGTCGAACCTGGGCCGTCCACGGCTGTTCAGCAGCAGCGGCAGTCTCGTGATTTAGACGCCTGCTGCGCAGCGTGGCGCACTTCACACGGAGGCAATGACTCAGGCGTGCGTGCGGCGTGGCAGGCGCTCGACGAGGCCGGCCCGCGAGGTGTGAGCGCACCTCTACAGGGCGCCTCCTCAGCCTACAACGACGCGCATCTCGCCTTCCTGGCGTCGCCAGCTTGCGGCGCCTGCGTCACTGTCCCTGCATCAGATGTGGGTGAGCCCGCATCACAACGGGGCAGCATCGACTCGGGAGCGGTGTATGTCCGCATCAGCGATGCGTCTCCTTACATGCTGCCCTCGCCTCAGACCGGCGCGCCCTCGCATCCAGCGCAGATCGTTGCAGCTGTTCTTCACGATCTGGCTGCTGCTCGCGCATGTGCACTCGTCATGCGCCTCCCTGGCGCTCCGGAGCAGCGGTTAACTCAGCTTCTGAGCGCGCTCGCACCTAGCCAAGCGGCGGCGTTGCTCCGCGCCCTCGCTGCGGCTGGCACGCTGCTTGCACGCACTGTGCGCACCGCGGCGCCGAGCAGCATCGAGGGCGTGCGGCCTCGCGCGCTGGGCGGACACGTGGCTGGCCTCCAAGACATGGAAGTCACGCATTACTTCCCTACGCCTGCCGCCGTGTTGTGCGTATGAACGCATCAAAATGACGACGATAGAACTTCTAGTGAATTTTCAACGGACGCAGATCGTCTCCTCTCCTCAGGCTTCCTCATCGTCGGAAAGCGCAGCTGCGCGCTCGGCCAGCCGCACCGACAACTTGCCCTTTCCGGCAGCCGAGGCATTATCACTTGCGTCGCTAAGCGCCTGCGCAGCGCCAGCTTTGTCACCCACGGCGAGACGTGCATCTGCCAGCCTTTCGAGCAAGTCGAACCGGGGGAGACTGTTGCTGCCACTCTCCGTGTGCCTCACCACCGGCTCATGCTCAATCGCATCCTGACCAGGTGCAGTGTGAGCCTCATGCAGGGCGGCGAGAGCACGCTCTAGCCAAGGCAGGCGGTCCGCTGGGTTTGCACACGCATCAGAGACTTCAACGCAAGCTGAAACGTCGCCACCCCGTGCCAGAGCCTCCGTTAGCTGCTGCGCCAATCGTGGCAACTCGCTGGCCAGACGTACCCCCGGGACCAGGTCTTGCACGACACCGCGGCAGAGATCACGGACCGCGCGCACGGCAGTTGCGTCTCCTCCTCTGGCAGCGCAAAACGCATGCCAACATGCGCTTTGTTCATCCGGCGCGCCATCAAGTATTGTTAATCCACCACATGCGCAGTATCTTGCCAAAGATGCATGGACAGGTGCGAATGAACGCCACGCGTCCTCCTCGCTCTGGGAAAGCGCCACCTTCTCAGCAAGCGTCTGGGGCTTGGGTGAGCCGGGCATCGAACCATCGCTGCTCTGCAGTTCGTGAAGATGCCACTCGCGACCCAGCGTAGAAGCTCGCCGTAACCGCGCCTGCCGCGCATCTGCAGTTATTGGGACCAGGTCATTCAGCCACGTGCGGCTGCTGCATGGGGAATCAACAGGCACCTCGGCTGCTGCCCATGGTGGCAGATTGTCAAGTGTGATGGTCATCACCCACCGAGCGGACTCACGGGCTGCCCATATGCGACGAGCCGCTATGCGAGCTTCTTTGGTCTCAGGACCAGCACGTAGCGCAGTGCGCGACTCGCGCAAGGCTGCCTCCACACCGTGCGGATCTGTATCGCCGTCCGTCGACACTCTGCAGCTGTTGTGGCGGATCGGGTCTTCTGTGCTGCGCCACGTGCGCTGCATCAGCGTCGCGCTGTTTGTCCGTGAGCTTACCGCTGATGATGACGATCCCGCTTGATCGACACCGGCGCCGCCAGCACCGTCATCGACTGGTGCGGCGGCAATCTCATCTCGAGCGCATTCCAGTGGCGACTTTGCGAATGGCGTCAGGCCGAGCCTCGCGCAGAGTGGGGTACATCGATGTGCCGCAAAAAACAGGGCAAGCCCGTTCACGCCCAGGTTGCCTTCGCCGTAGCCAGTGCCATTCAGCGTGTGAATCTGCGGGTCCGTGTACAGGTCCTGCACGCCCTGGATGTCAACGATGATCATCTGCCCCCGACTCGCCTGGAACGTAAAGTGCGAAAAAGCCTGCGGGGTTGCCCGCCGATGGCCCTCCACGAATCCACTGTTGTTATTATGTTTTATATACTCGCCAGTCACGGCGCGTTCGCACGCAAAGACAGGGCATCCAGGCCGGTCAACCATCTCCAAGAGGAAGCATTGAAGGAAATCCACAGGTTTCGGCGGGTGCAGCGAATCGAATCGCTCGCCCCAGAGCTTGGCATCCTGCTGCATCTTGCAGTCGCGCTCATACGCCTCTCTTGTGCCCACAGTAGCATCTTTGTACGATTTGGCTACGTACGCCGAAGCGTGGTGAAAATCGTGTCGCCAGGCTTCGCTCACCTTGGGGGCCTGCGTCTCTTTCAGTAGACGAAAGCAGCGCCTCATGGCGCCTTCAGCAAACTGCTCTTTCTCCATTTTGCACAGTGTTTCACTGCGTGTCCAGTCGCCCGTGACTGTGTTGGAGCGGCTACGTCAGATCAAAGGCATATACCGGCACACACACGGATAGCTGCGCGCCTGAGCAGTAGTCCAGTCGCACGCAGCGCTCGCTAGGTGTTTCCAAGTCGACCCACGCGGGAGCAGTGTGGACCTGCCTCAGCGCTGTCTTCACAGCATGTTGCCACAAGTGGCGTGTGTGCCGCTTCACTGCTGGCGGGGGAGCCTCCGCCATGGGCAGTAGCTTGAGTGCCCCCTACTCACAGTGCGTGCTGTAAGCCTGACGCCACAGCTACACCACAGCCGAAAACCGACTTCAGGAGAGACTGCTTTCAGTCTGAGCCTAGCAACGTGGCATATATGCGTATTGAAGACGCGGGTGCCATGTTTGGGGAGTCTCCCGTCTGCGTCTGTGCCATCACACGCCCTTGCGATCATCGACGGGCGCTGCCACTGCTGCCCTCCAGCCCCCTCCAGCGGGGCGGCCCCTCCTCCGCGTGATGACAGCGCGCACTGCGGCCACAAGCCCGAGGAGCGCAAAGCCCCACCACAGAGCAACCACCTCGAAGTGCTGGCGCTGCTGCGTGCGCTGCTCGAACTGCTCATCCATCTCGGACCAGACGGCATCGCCAAGACCCCCCGTGCGCGGAATGCTGAGTCGCTGCATGAGCTCCAAGTCCGGATTGACCTTCTCCTCCGCCGCAGTAGCCCCACCCCGCTGAGTAGCGATGCCAGCCTCGCTTGCAACCCCTTGCACCACCGATGGCGCAGACGCCACCTGCGCGTGCGCCTGCTGGCCTGCAGCATGCGCCTGCGTCTGCCCCTCATGTGGCTTGATCACCCGATCTGGCGTCGTGTGCTGCGGCTTCTCCGCAGGGTCGATGTGTTCCCGATCCACACCCACTGCCCCCGTCACCTCCACCACTGGCACATCATCGCCATCGCCGCCGCTGATAACAGCCGGCTGCCTGCCTCGCTCCAGATCGCTGATCGCAACAGGTGCTGTCTTGGCGCGGACGGGCGTGTCAGCTCCATCTGCATCATCGCAGGCAGCACCAGCCGCCTTTCCCGCGCCGGGTCCGCAGACGCCGCAGGCACGTGGACACCGTCTGTGCATGAACCCCGCGTTGAGAGTGCAGTCACCCTGGCGAGCCCACAGGCAGCACTCGGACACAGCGTCCTCGCAGAGTGCTGGCGACTTGGGCTTCGTCGCACCAGCAACTCCATCAGCAGTGACAGCGCCACGCAGTCGTGCTGCGGCCTGCTGCGCCTGGACAGCTGGAGGCGGCGACGAAACGGGGACATCGGCAGCGATAGCCTTGACGGCTGGTGGTGGCGGCGGGTCAATGTCGTCAGCTGCTCGCTCCATGCACACCACCACCGAATTTGCGCCCGTGTTGCATCTGTACCTCGCCTGTGGCGGGTCTGGCGGGTCGGCGATGCCGCAGGCGGAGATCACGTGTTGCCGTGTGGCGTTGTACAGGCCCCAAGCGACGGAGAGTGCCACATCCGCTCGGCGGTGCTCCAGCGTGCCGGGTTCTAGACCCAGCGTCTGTGTCGTAGGTGGCTTCTGGAACATGCGTCCGGGGCAGCTCGTCATGTCGGTCATCATGTACCAGTGCTTATCAAACGCATACCAGTCGATGTTGTATGTGACGCCGTAGTGCATGACCAGCGGCCAGGGGTCTGGCGACGGCGGCTGGTACCCGGGATAGAGCATGAAATCCTCAGATACCGTGAACACGAGCCCCGCCTCGGCACAGGCAAAGACGTAGCCATACATCTCTGCGATCCACGGCGGCCCAGCCTTGCCGTTCTGGTTGAAAATATCCCCGGTGTTGCCCCAGCTATCTGGGTCGCGGCGCACCTCCTCAGTCCAGTACAGCCAGCGCGGCGCCACACGGCGGAGATCGTCGATGTGCATGACGCTGAAGCCTCCGACCTGCTGCGGCGGGCTGGCGAACTTGACGCGCGACTTGACGCCCATGTGGTGGTCATCGAAGATACCCACAAGGTAGCCGTAATGCGCGGACACCGGCTTGCCTGGAGCGGCGCCGACCAATTCCACCGTCATGGGCTTGCGGATCACCATGTCAGCATCCAGGATGATCACATACTCCGCCGTCGGCTGCGCATGCTCCAGCCAGTGCACAATGCTGGCCGGCTTGTTGTATGGCGCGTAGCGGTCGCCAGTCACGGGGTGAACGGCCCAGTTTGGGTGTGTGTGTGTGTCGACCACCACGTCTGTCTTGTACTCCGGACTGTAGCCACACCCCGGTAGAGCGAGAGGTTCATGCACGGAGCAGCGTCAGTGTAGAGTGTGGGGGCGCACTGGTGGGAGACACATAAAGGGGCGGGGGTGCACACGCACTCGTTGCACGCCATCAGCCGTGTTATTGGGCCCTCCTGACCGACGTGCTTGGCGCTGTGTATGAGCCCCAGCGACTGCCTGCGACAAAGAAGAGCAACAAACAGGGCAGTCAGCAGGGGAACAGGGCAGTCGCTGTCAGTGTTGTGCTGTGTGGCAACTACAAGGCCCGCCACTGCGGAAGGCGCGTGCGCTCTCGCAAGGTGCAGCTGTGGTACGCACCAGTCGAAGTAGCGGTTGCATTCAGTGCTGAAGATGGTGTGGATAGAGGCCGCCTCGGCAGCTGCAGCGCTGCGCAGGAGACAAAAGCCGCAGAGCAGCGCCAAGGCGACGAGCGGTACCGGACGGCTCATTGCGTAATCGCTGTCTCGTCTCATGGTAATACCCAGGCAGTGTACCCTGCGCGCATGTCCCCGCAGCGCTGCTGAAGAGCTCACGTTGCCCCACAGAGGGTA
>Ga0164297_10002417_pt1 | contig 18492 bp, 16 predicted proteins | sample GEODES058metaG_FD_113539 | JGI IMG/M metagenome (GOLD analysis project Ga0164297, IMG submission 113539) | Dystrophic lake water microbial communities from Trout Bog Lake, Wisconsin, USA - GEODES058 metaG | ecosystem: Environmental > Aquatic > Freshwater > Lake | place: USA: Trout Bog Lake...
CTGATTTCGCGATCGTGAATCACACTCACTAATAACTTACCAAAATGCGTCATTTTCAACATGTAAGTTAATCCCAAACCTAATACCAATGCAGAACCAATCATTAATATGTAATAGTTTGGATAAGTCATTTCTCCAATAGTAAAGTTACCCAGCAACTCATAAGGCTCTGATGCGTAATATGGATCTACGCCCCATACCAACTTCAAGACGTCATCTAAAATTAAGAAAACAGCATAGGTAATCAATAAAATAACAACTTCATCTTTTGCGTATTGATATCGAAGTAAAAATCTTTCTAAGATCCATCCAATTGCAAATCCTGCAATAAATGACGCCCCGAACAAAGCAAAAAATGATAAATAAGGTGGGTAGTTATGGCTAAACCAAAATCCTGCTAAGGTAACAGCAACATAACAACCAAAAGAATAGAAGCTCGCGTGTGCCACGTTTAGAACACGCATCACTCCATAAATGAGAGTTAATCCTACAGCTGAAATAAACAACCAAGCTGCATAATTAATTCCATCAATTAATACAATTAATAGATTCGACATGATAAGCCTTCAGAAGCGAGACCTGTTGGTCTCACTATACTTCTTCCTCAATGGGTAATTATTATTTTTTGGAGGCCATCCAATCAGCAGCTTTTACTCCGTCAGGTGGCATAACCTGTTCAGGAGCAAATCTCTTCTGATCTACTAACTGTATTTGACCATTCACATGCTTAACACGACCATAAACCATCTCAGCAGTAGCTTGATGACCATTACTCAAATTAAACTTATGAACACCACCTGGACCTTCATAAGTCATTCCACGCATTGCATCTGCTATCTGATCAGAGTTTGGCTTATTACCACCATTTGCTGCCATAGCCTTTTCAAAAGCTAATTTAGTAGCCATGAAGGTATGCGCCATTTGATAAGCAGCTAAGTTAGGAGGAGCATTGTAACGATCAATTACGTTTGAACGATACCAATCGTTTAAAGCTGATTTAGGTGCATAAACTCCATAAGGGCCACGAGCTCCAATAATGGTTCCTTCTGGTATTTTTGTACCTAAGCGGAACATTGAAACTTCACCACCAGTCAAAATAACTGAGGATTGTTTGAATAAGCCTCTAGGACCAGCCTGGAGAATAAATGCCTCCATATCTCCACCCCAAATACTGGAGTGAATCACATCAGACTTACTTTCCAACAATGATGAAATCTCTGCACTATATTGTCCAGCGAACAACTTCGGCATTTGTGAGGTTTTTTCTTGAAGTTGTGGCATTACCATTTTTACTGCACCCTGGAAATCAGACCAAGAGTCCTGACCAAAAGCATAATTTTGATTTATCCCTGAGTAGGTTTTAGCAGTTGGCTTAATTGCTTTGATGTACATGGCAGCACCAACGCTATCCGCTGTTGCATGATTAACAGCACGGAAAACATACTTTTTAGGACTTTCTTCAAAAAGACGTGGTGAACCGCAGTCATACATCAATGTGAGAGTTTTTAATTCTTCTGCAATTGGAGCAACAGCCAGACAGTTTCCGCTAGAAACATATCCGATAACGATATCAACTTTATCGCGCTGCACTAAGTTACGATACTCAGTTACTACGTTTGTTGGTGAGCCAGCTTCGTCAATAACAACAAGCTTTACAGGTAGACCACCAAAACCTTTAACGTTATAAGGAGCTGGAGCTTTTGCATTGTTGAATGCATCAGCCAACATTTCTGCTGTGTTTCTTGCAGGAACACCAAACGGGGCAGCACCAGGCCCTGATAAGAAAGACACAATTCCAATCTTTACTTCTGTTGGTGCGGCAGTAGGTGCAGCTGCAGGAGCTTGTGCTTGAACAGCACTCACTGATGCTCCCAATACAAGCGAAACTAATAACTTTTTACTGAACATCATCTCATCTCCATTATTTTATTTTTTACTGATCAATTCATCATTTAATGCAATTACTAAACACCACTATTTTTTTCTTTATTGGAGTTTACGTCAATGATCTATCGCTAGGTGATTTCCCCTAGAACGCATAAAAAATACTGTTTTAATTATGTTTATCTTAATTGCTGTATGATATTTAAAAAAATCTTAAAGAGACATTATCATTTTTAACAGCCCTCAATTTTATCGATCAATTGATCAATAAAATGGTGTCTGTGGCACCTCATTAGGATTTTATTCGGTTTCTTAATTATGTTTTTCAACGAAAGGGTTTTTTATGGATTTGCAATTAAAAGGCAAAAAAGTTCTTATTACTGGTGGATCTAAAGGTATTGGCCTAGCAGTCGCAATGGCCTATGCTGCTGAAGGAGCTTTGCCTGTTATTACTTCTCGTGATGCTAAAAATTTAGCAACTGCGAAGGCAGCTATTGAATCAACTTATGGTGTGACTTGTGAAACCATTGAATGTGACCTAGGAGCTCCTCAAGCAGCTGAAGCTTTGTTTGCAAAAGTAGGCGAAGTAGATATTCTCATCAATAACGCAGGAGCAATTCCAGGTGGAACTTTAGCTGATATCAATGAAGAACGTTGGAGACAAGCTTGGGAACTTAAGCTTTTTGGCTATATTAATTTAACGAGAGTTTATTTAGCTAGCATGGAAAAAAAGGGTTCTGGCATTATTGGCAACATTATTGGTATGGCAGGTGCTGCTCCACGTGCTGAATACATTTGTGGAGTTACAGCAAACGCAGCTCTTATGGCCTTTACTCAAGGTGTAGGAGCTACTAGCCATAAAAATGGTATTCGCGTGTTTGGTATTAACCCTTCTCCAACTAGAAGCGATCGCATGGAAAACATGATGAAAAATAACGCCAAGAATAAACTAGGCGACGAAAATCGTTGGACAGAGTTAACGCAAAAACTTCCATTTGGCAGAATGACAGAGCCTAGCGAAATTGCTAACTTAACAGTATTTTGCTCATCACCACTTTGCGGTTACTTAAGCGGTTCCGTAATCAATGTTGATGGTGGCCAGATGTTTGCCCCAGTCTAAAGTTTTAGATTTAAAGAAGAAAGACCCGCATGAATTGCGGGTCTTTTTATTGATACTCTTATTAAAGCAATTAAGAAATAACTTTTTTATTCAAAAGTTCATCAATACTATTTTGATCTAAGTATTGAGACAAAACATCCCTAGTGTGCTCGCCTAAACGAGGTGGTGGTAATCGAACACTCGTTGGTGTGTCATGCATTTTAAGAGGAGTTCCAAGACCTCTTAGATTTTCAATTGAAGCGTGCTGATTATCCACGACCATATTTCTAGCTAAAGTATGTTCTGCTGACAAAGCTTCACTCACGGTATTGACAGGCCCCACAGGAATACCATTTTGTCTAAGTAATGGAATCAAATCAGCAGACTGGAATTTTTGAAGTTCCTTACCTACCATGCCATCTACTTCTACACGATTTAAGATGCGTGCAGTATTCGTTTTGTATTTATCATTCGCAGACCATTCAGGATGACCTAAGATTTCTGATAATTTGGCAAACTGTCCATCATTACCAATTGCCAAAGCAATCAATTTGTCAGCGGCATTAAATGTTGTATATGGCACGATGGTCGGATGACCATTGCCAAATCTTCTAGCTTCTTTTCCTGTAGCCAAATGACTAGATCCTACATTTGCAAGTAGTGCGATTGAAGTATCGTATAAAGCCACCTCAACATGTTGACCTAAACCTGTTCTATAACGAGCCAAAAGCGCTCCTTGAATTGCATTTGCAGCCATCATGCCGGTTGCAAGATCAACAATCGCAACTCCATATTTACTAGGCACGCCATTTTCTTCGCCGCAAATACTCATCAAACCTGATTCAGCTTGCAAAATAAAGTCATATCCAGGAAGTTGAGACAAAGGCCCCTCAGTACCATAGCCAGTTATTGAACAGCGAATAACTTTAGGTGCATTCGTTTTAAACCAGTGTTTATCAAATCCCCACTTCTCAAGTGTTCCATTTTTGAAGTTTTCTAAAACAACATCAAATTGCGGGATTAACTTTGCTAGAAGTGCCTTGCCTTCCGCTTGAGAAAAATCAATGGTAATGCCCTTCTTATTACGATTACACCCCAAATAATATGCAGACTCACCATCCAAAAAGGGAGGACCCCACGCTCTCGTGTCATCCCCCGATTTTGGTGATTCAACCTTAACAACTTCAGCTCCCATATCTCCAAGTAGCATCCCACACCAAGGACCTGCAAGAACCCTACTTAGATCAAGTATCTTGAAGCCTGCTAATGCTCCATCGCTAGATTGATTTTTTTCTGACATGTTATAGATCACGCATATCAGGAGGTGCATTTAAGTTTTTATGAAAGCCGTCCATATAATCTTCTAATGCAGCTTTATTGCGTAAACGGAATTTCTGGAAGTCAGGCTTACGTCCTTCTAAGAATGCATTCATTCCTTCAAGGCTCTCTTCAGAACCCCAAACATAAGCTAATAATTCCATACCATGTTGCCATGATGCATACAATTGATCAGATTCAAAGTTCAAGCTTTTCTTCGTCATACGAATCGTTTGTGAACTATTGCTCTTAATGTTTTCACACCATGCAAGTGTTTCTTCCATCAATTTTTCTTCTGGAACACATTTGTTGATCAAACCAATTTTTTCAGCTTCTTTAGCTTCAAAACGCTTTGCCAAGAAAATCATTTCTCTAGCAATACGCTCACCAACAATTCTTGGGAGATACTGAGTAGCACCAACAGTTGGGCAAGCTCCAACTTTTGCACCTGTTTGACCGAGCATGGATTTTTCAGATGCAATCACTAAATCACACCATAAAGCTAACTCATGGCCACCACCCATACACCAACCATTAACCATAGCAATTGCTGGAATTGGAACGCCACGAATAGCCATTGCTAAACCTAACATACGATCGTTCCACATTGATCCATTCGTAAAAGTCAAACGCTTCATTGCATAGAAGTCACCACCGGCTGAAAAAGCTTTATCACCAGCACCTTTAAAAACGATACATGCTATGGATGGGTCTTCGCGAGTTGACTTAACTGCTTCAATCATCTCATCAAGTGTTTGCTCTCTGAAAGCATTCATGACACGAGGTCTATTGATAGTAATCCAAGCTACCTGATCTTTTACTTCAAAAATGATGTCTTTATATTTTTTTTGGTTCTCCATAACTGCTCCATTTTATTGTTAAAAAAACTACTAAAAACTTAAATCTAAATTACAACCCCTAATTGTAATAACAATTCCAATTAATCTGGTTCAATTTGCAAAACTTCAAATGCACCCTTGAGGCGAGCACTGTATTTTCTACGCATCTCTTTCATCTCTTCATCGGTCCATTTTCTAAAACCTTCTTTAGATTTCATGCCGTATTTTCCATCTTCAATTAACTTAGCCATAACCGGCTGTAATTCCTTTACGTTATATAAAGAAGGCCAGATTTCAATTGAGGCGCCAGCCATACCTTCCCATCCACTTATTTCTTTTTGGGTCATAGGACCAACAGCTGCATATCTAAAACCAAAGCTATACCTGACAGCAGTATCCACATCATCTGGTGTAGCAATACCAGCATCAACCAAAGATAAAGCCTCTCTCATGAGCGCATGCTGAATCCGATTTGCTAAAAATCCTGGGATATCTTTTCTAACTAAAACTGGTTTTTTACCTGCTTCTCTATACATTTTGCAAACTTCCTCACCCATCAATGGATCAGAGTTTTCTCCCAAAACAACCTCAACCAAAGGAACAATGTGTGCAGGCATAAAGTAATGCGCATTAAACATGCGATGAGCAGTCTTTAAATTTGTAGCAATTTTTGAAATTGGAAATCCAGAACTATTACTTCCAATTGGGATGTGGGAAGGAACTCGATGGTCTAAGTCCGCAAATAAAGCTTGTTTTAAAGCCATATCCTCTTTAATGGTCTCAATAACCCAAATTACGTCCTGCCAGTCATCCCATTCAGTAATAGAACCAAAAATAATTGGGCAACTCTCTGGGGTCCAATCAGGATTAATTTCTTTTGTAACTTGCGCTATTTCACCTAATTGGCTTTCGGCTCGCTCTTTGCTTCTTCCTAGCAAGATGACAGAATGCCCATTTGCTAAAAAACCTGCAGCGATACCCACCGCCATAATGCCGGTACCAAGAATGACTATTTTTTTCATTGGTCTCCTCACCCATCATTCAACTTGTACGAACAAGTTAATTTTGTATACTTTGAAAAATTTATTTTTAGTATTATGAATCATACTTATAAAATAAAAGTATATTATATCGACAATATTTTTTAAATAACATGTTCGTACAAGTAAGGAGCCATACAAGTGTTTAACCCATTCCAACAAGTTGAATTAATCAAAGCTGAATTATTTATGTCCATGCCAGCAAAGTTTAGAAATGCTAAAAGGACTTCTTGGGCAGATCCAAATAGACAAGGCGCTGAAATTGAGTGTTTTCTAGAAGGCCCTTCTTTTGATCGTGAAGGAAACCTATGGTTTGTTGACATCCCCTACGGAAGAATTTTCAGAATCTCTACTAAAGGTGAATGGGAACTGATTACACAATATGATGGTTGGCCAAATGGTCTCAAATTCCATAAAGATGGCAGAGCATTCATCTGCGATTACAAAATGGGACTTCTTAGCTTAGATACAAAAACTGGAAAAATTGAAACTATCCTAGGTTCAATGTACAGTGAATCATTCAAAGGCTTAAATGATTTACATTTCGCTGCTAACGGTGATTTGTACTTTACTGACCAAGGTCAAACTGGTATTGCTGATCCAACTGGTAGAGTATTTAGATTAAGAGCTAATGGCCAATTAGATCGCCTAGCACTCAATGTTCCAAGTCCAAACGGAATCACTTTATCCACCACTGATAAACACTGCTATGTTGCAGTAACAAGATCACAGCAAATTTGGCGCTTGCCAATTATGGCTGATGGCTCTGTATCAAAAACTGGTGTAGCAATTCAGCTATCTGGTGGTGCTGCAGGACCAGATGGTATTGAAATGGACTCTGAGAATGGTCTTCTAGTTTGCCATTTAGGTGTTGGTGTTTGGCGTTTTGATAGCAATATGCTCCCTACGCATTTAATTTATTCAGAAAACAAACATCACCATCACCTCGCGAATATTTGTACTGGCGGTGACGGAAGAGATTTGTATATCACTGAATCTATGTCAGGAGATATCCTAAAAGCACGCTTACCTGTTGCAGGTAAAAAAATGTTTGGTTTAAGTTAAATGCTTCAAGAAGTTTCTAAAAGACCAGTCCTATATCGACAAGTTGCAGACCAACTTGTCGATAAAATACAGGCTGGCTTTTGGAAAGTTGGTGAAAATTTACCTTCTGAAAATCATTTATCTCAAGAATTTAAAGTGAGTCGTCAAACAGTACGTCAAGCTCTACAATTTCTTCAAGAAAATGGCTACATCTATCGCCATCAGGGCTCTGCAACTAAGGTAATATCTACTTCACAGCCTCGAAAATTTAGTCAAAGCTTTAATTCGCTGGGTGAGATTCTGAATTACCCTAGAAACACTTACCGCGAAAATCATACTGAAGAATATATAGAGTGTGATGAACACTTACAAAAAATTTTACAAGCCCCGCTAGGTTCAGCTTGGTACCACATTGGTGCTGTTAGACTAGAGGAAGAGACCAATATTAAACTTGCTTGGACAGATATTTATATCCTACAGAAATTTGCAAAGCTTACCCAATTGAAAGATCACGCTACAGAAATGGTTTATGCTCAAATTGAAAAACATTTTGGTGTAAGTATTGCGCACGCGGAAGTGGAAATTTCATCATCAAAGCTTTCACAACAACACGCCAAATTATTGGGTGTTAATCCTGATTCTTCGTCTCTCATTGTTTTAAGAAGATATTTTGATAAAGATGGTAATCCTTTCGAAATATCTATGACGCATCACCCTGAAAATCTTTACACCTTCAAAATGAATTTACGTAGTTCCCATCAAATTAATTAAAGAGAAATAATTATGTCCATTATTAAATCAGTCCATGTAGCAAACGTTAGCGTACCTTTAGATAAAGTTACTTCTTTTTCAACAAGAACTGTTTCCGAACGTCACTATTGCCTCGTAAAAGTAACCAATACTGATGGTGTTGAGGGAATAGGTTTTTGTTACGTTGGAAGCAAAGCTGGGGAAATTGCAAAAGTTGCAGTTGAACAATTACTAGCCCCTAAAATCATTGGCCAAGATAGCAACCGAAGCGAAGGCTTATGGCAAGAAATGTATTCTGAGTCAATTCTTCAAGGTCGTTCCGGATCAGTTATGAGGGGTATTTCTATTTTAGATACTGCAATTTGGGATTTAAATGCACGTGCAGTTGGATTACCACTTCATAAATATCTTGGTGCAGTTGTATTAGACAAAGTTCCTGCATATGCCAGCGGTGGCTATTATGTTGAAGGAAAGACTCCAGCCCTTTTAGCTAAAGAAATGGAATCTTATGTAGAGATGGGCTTTAAAGCAGTCAAAATGAAAACAGGTCGACTTTCTCCAAGAGAAGAAGAAGAACGTTTAGCGGCAGTTAGAGACGCAGTTGGTGATGACATTATTGTTACGATGGATGCTAATAATGCATGGCGTGATTTACCAACTGCAATGGAGTACATTCAACGCTTTGAACAATACAATCCATACTGGATTGAAGAACCCTTCTCACCAGATGCAATCGACTTACACGTTCGTTTAGCAAATAGAACTAGTATCACTGTTGCTACTGGCGAAATCGAGGTAGGACGCTGGCGCCATCGTGAACTTGTAGAAGCAGGAGGCTGTGAGATTCTTCAGTCAGATGCAGCAGTATGTGGAGGAATTAGTGAATGGCGCAGAATTGCTGCCTTTGCAGATTCTAAAGGAGTAACAATTAGCCCGCATTGGTTCCATGATTTGCATGCTCCATTAGTTGCAGCAACTCCAAATGCGCGCTTTGTAGAATTCTTTACAGATGATCAGGTTTTAAATTTCCGTAGATTAATTAATAAGCAACTTGAATTTACAAATGGCGATTTAATGTTGCATAAAGAACCAGGACTTGGATTTAATTTTGATGAAGCTGCAGTCAAAAAATACTCACAAGGAAGCCAAGTATGGACGCAAATTATTTAAGCGCAGAGGAAGTTAAATCTTTTATTAATAAGGTTTTCTGTGGGTTAGGAATGCCTGAAAAAGATGCATCTTTATGTGCAGAATTAATGGTGCGTACCGACTTATCAGGTGCCGATGGTCACGGTGTATTTAGACTGCTTCAATATGCAAAAAGAATTAAAGCTGGTGGCATCAATTTGCATCCTCAGATGAAGCTACTTAAGGATGCACCATCCATTGGATTACTTCATGGTGATAATGCGATGGGTCACTTGGTAATGCATCGTTGTGCAGAACTGGCAATTGAAAAAGCTAAACAGGCAGGAATTGGTTGGATGGGTTGCTGCTATGGTAATCATGCTGGAGCAGGTTCAACTTATGCAAACTTAGTTTCTGAGGCTGGCTTAGTTGGTATATACATGGCTGTTGGTAGTGCAAATCATATGGCTCCTTGGGGTGGTGTTGATCCTCTTTTATCAACTAATCCAATTGCGATTTCAGTGCCTACTGGAATTAATCAATCTCCCGTTATTCTGGATATGGCAACGACTGTTGCCGCATATGGAAAAGTTAAAATGAAAGCCCAAGCTGGAGAACAAATGCCAGTTGGCTGGATGATTGATAAACAAGGAAACCCCCTTACAGATCCAAATCGTTCTTCTGAAGGAACTCTTCTTCCAATCGGAGACTATAAGGGTTACGGATTATCTTTGATGATTGCTCTGCTTGCTGGTTGCATGAATGGCGCAGCAGTAGGAACAGACTTAGTAGATTTTAATGACGATGAGACAGCTGTGACGAATACTGGTCAAACCATTATCGCTGTTAACCCAGATTTTTTAAATGGTTTTGATCATCTATCAGGTGCAACAAATAAATTAATTAATGAAATTAAATCTTCCAAGCCATTACCTAATGTCGATAAAATTCGGATACCTGGAGATGGTGCAGCGCAAGCTCAAGTGAAGAGAAAATCGGAAGGCATCCCTATACCAAAAGGATTGATGAAAAATCTTCAAATATGTGCTGAAATGGCTGGTGTTGAACCCCTTAAGTTTCAATAAAAAATCATGACTAATATCAAACCTAGGTTCTTTATTAATTTAAAAAAAATCCTTGCTATCACTATTGGGATTTATTCAATTAATGGCTTTGCCCAAAGCGCGAATGAATTCCCTAGTAAGCCAATTCGTTTAATCGTTGGATTTGCTGCTGGGGGTGGTTCTGATACATCTGCAAGACTGATTGCACCAAAATTTAGCGAATATATTGGTCAACCAGTCATTATTGAAAATAAGCCAGGTGCTGGTGGAAATCTTGCAAGTGAATTCATCGTTAAAGCACCTGCAGATGGTTACACTATTTTATTAACAACAATTGGGTCATTGGCAATTAATCCCAATATGCCTGAAGGTACTAGCTTTGATCCATTAAAAGATTTCAGCATGATTACCCAAGGTGTTACGTTTTCAAATATTTTGGTTGTAAAAGCTGACTCATCCATTAAAAACCTAAAAGATTTTATTAATGCTGGTAAGGATAAAAAAGGTTTTGTAACTTTTGGTTCTTCAGGAAATGGTAGTACCGGACACCTTGCTGGGGAGTTATTAAAAATCAGGTCTGGTATGAATGCTCAACATATTAATTACAAAGGCGGCGGGCCTGCAATGAATGACTTGTTGGGCGGAAATATTACAGCTATCTTTGCAAGTACTCCAACAGCAATTCCATTTATTGAAGCAGGTAAATTAAGAGCTATTGGTGTCACAGGACCTAAAAGAGCAGTAGCTTTACCAAATGTTCCAACAATTGCGGAGCAAGGATATCCTGGTTATCAAGCTGAAAACTGGTATGCCTTTGTTGGTCCGCCAAAGATGCCTCAAGAAGTAGTTGCCAAATTAAATACTGCTTTAACCAAAGCAATGAAAGATCCAGAAACTTTAGATCGTCTTCATAGAGTTGGACTAGAAGCATCTCCAAATACCCCAAGTGAATTATTGAACTATGTAAAATCTGAAAACGATAGTTGGGGAAAAATTATCAAAAAAATTCAATGGGAAAAATAATGGGTAAAACCATCAGCGAAAAAATCTTAGCAAAGCATGCTAAAAAAGAAAGCGTTAGTGCTGGAGAAGTCGTCGTTTGTGATGTTGACTTTGCAATGGTGACGGATACACGTGCAAGTAACACCATCAAAATGATGAACAAATTAGAAAAAAGTGCGTTGAAATTTACTCAGAATACTGCCTTAGTTTTAGATCACTACTCACCACCTCCACACCCTGAAGCAGCTGAAATTCATCAAAAAATGCGTCAGTTTTCTGATCAAGCTAATACCCACTTATACGATATTGGTGATGGAATTTGTCATCAAGTTCTCCCTGAGGGCGGCCATCTTACCAGTGGTGATTTAGTGGTTGGAACAGATACCCATTCTGTTACATATGGTGCATTTAATGCTTTTGGTACAGGTATTGAAGGTAGTGATGTTGCTACTGTAATGGCGAGCGGGAAACTTTGGTTTCGAGTACCCGAGTCAGTCAAGATTGATCTATCTGGAGAACTTCAACCTGGAGTATGGGCTAAAGATATTACTTTATACATGCTTGGCAAATATAAAGCTGAGGGTCTTAATTACTTGGCTATAGAGTATGGTGGAACAGCCGTTACTAAGATGGATATAGATGACCGTATGACTCTGTGTAACCATGCCGCAGAATTAGGCGCTAAAGCTGCCATCCTAGAAGCGGATCAAAAAACAATTGATTGGTTATCACAACATGGCGCAAAAACACCACAACCTGTGTTTGCAGATCAAGATGCTCATTATTTATTTAAAGATCATTTAAATGTATCTGAACTTGCTCCACAAGTAGCCAGAAAACATCATGTCGATGATGTGGTTGGGACAGATCAAATTGATCGTCAAGCTATCCAATTTGCATTAATTGGAACCTGCACTAATGGTCGCTTGGATGATATTCGTCAGGCCGCACATATTCTTAAAGGAAAAAAGTTAGCAAAGGGTGTTCGGATGATTGTTACTCCAGCCTCACGTCAAATTTATCTCGCCGCACTTCGAGAAGGACTAATAGAGATCCTAACTTCAGCAGGAGCTTCCTTTGAGGCTGCAGGTTGTGGTACATGCGTTGGTATTACAAACCATTTAGTACCTGGAGATAGTGAGACAGTTATTTCCACAGCTAACAGAAATTTTAAAGGTCGTCTCTCCAATGATGCTGCCGATATATGGCTGGGCTCTGCAGCTACAGTCGCAGCTTCAGCACTAACTGGCTTCATTACTGACCCACGACAAGTTGTCGGTGGAACATGGAGAAATGTATGAGCAATCGATTAATACAAGGTAAAACATTTTTATTGGGTGATGATGTCAACACAGATATTAATTGCTCTAGCAAGTATCTACCAGGTAAAGATAGTGAATTTGTGAGCACAGTTGCTTTCGATAAACTTGTTCCTGGGTTTGCACAAAACATTAATAGTAATGGTGGTGGAATTATTGTTGCCGGAAAACATTTTGGTATTAATTCTTCTAGAGAGCAAGCCATTCATGTTTTACATATTATGAAAGTTCAGTGTATTCTTGCACCCTCTTTTGGCAGACAATTTTTCCGAAACGCCATTAATAATGGACTGCCTATTATTGAATGCGATACTTCAAACTTTAAGGCTGGTCAAGAACTTAGCATTGATCTAAATCAAGGTGCAATCTCAATACCATCCGGGGAAACTATTTCGTTTACTCCGCTTCCTAAAGAAATTTTAAAAATTATCGAGCTTGGCGGTCTTCTTAACTTTATTACAAAACACCCTGATTGGAATTTTGCAGCATGAGTATTTCCATCAGCCAAAAAAGAAAAAAATTCAAAGAATTACTTCATTCCAATAATGTACTAATTGCTCCAGGTATATACGATGCTTATGGCGCAAAACTAGTTGAAAATGCAGGATTTCAAGCAGCGTACATTACCGGTAACGGAGTTTCGGCTTCTCTTTTGGGTCATCCAGATATTGGGCAAGTAGATCTAACCATGATGTCTGACCATGCTAGACGAATCGCTTCCTGTATAGATATTCCGGTTATTTGCGATGCAGATACAGGTTACGGAGGTATGTTTAATATCCAACGTACCATTGAAGAGTTCGAAGCAACAGGTATTTGTGCAATTCATATAGAAGATCAAAGTTTTCCAAAGCGTTGTGCGCAATTTGATGGTGCTAGAACCGTACTAGATTTTAATGATGCTGTTCGTCAAATTAAAGCGGCTGTACAAAGCAGAAGTGATGACCAGTTTATGATTATTGCTCGCACAGATTGTGCTGCAAGCCTAGGATTAGATCATGCAATAGAAAGAGCTAAAGCATTTGTTGCTGAAGGTGCTGATGCAATATTTGTGGAACTAAAACCAAGCAAAGATGCTATTGAGAAAATCAAAAAAATTAAAGAGTCAGTTAATACAATTTGTCTTTTTAATGTTGATGTTGGCGGTGCAGTCTCTGAACTTAAAGCAAATGAGATGAAATCAATTGGTATAGATATTGCTATTCATCCAAGCCTTGGTAGAGGAATATTTGGATTTGCTATGCAGGCGGCTCTAGCCAAATTAAAATCGACTGGCAATCTTTCAGAATTAAAAAACCAAATGCTCTCTGGAAAAGAGTATAACCATGCACTTGGTTTAGAGGATTTTGAGAACTGGGAAAAGCAACTCTTTAGCTAGTTATTTGCGCTCTTCAACTTGCGACATAATATTGCTCATCGTTTTATACTCTGCTTCAATAAATCGATCAAATTGCTCAGGACTAATTACGAAGGATTCAGCGCCAAGCTTTACAAAACGTTCTTTCATCTCTGGTGTTTGAACAATCTTTGTAATTTCACTATTTAAACGCTGTACGATTTGATTAGGTGTTTTGGATGGAGCAATAAGGCCAATCCAAAAATTAAATACTCCACCTGCTTGGCCCGCTTCACTAATACTTGGAATATCAGGAAGAGCTGAAGAACGCACATCAGAAGAGACCGCCAAGGGTCTTAACTTACCATCCTTAATCATTGGTAATGCAGCAATTAAAGGCATAAATCCAAACTGTGCTCTTCCTGATGCGATTTCTATAGCCATATCAGATGCACCTTTTAATGGTACATGTAATGCTTTAATTTTTGCATTAACTGCAAATTTTTCAGCATTCATGTGTGACGCACTGCCCACGCCCCCTGAAACATAAATCAACTCGCCTGAGTGATTCCTAGCAAAATCAACAAACTCATTCACATTTTTAAAGTTGGAAGCACTTGGAACAACTAAGACACTCGGAAGGCTAGCAAAAGGAATCACACCTCGAAAATCTTTTAAAGTGTCATAACTTAGATTTTTATACATTGAAGGATTAACGACATGCCCTGCTGATACTACTAATAGAGTGTATCCATCAGCTTCCGTTTTAGCCACTTGTGCTGAAGCTATCGTTCCTCCAGCTCCTGGTCGGTTTTCAATAATGACTGCTTGATTGAAAGAGTTTTGCAATCTCTCACCAATTGTTCTAGCCAAAATATCACTTGCACTTCCAGGACTAAATGGCACTATCAACTTGATAGGACGAGAAGGATATTGAGTTGTATTTTGAGCTTGAGAAAGGGGTAAAAAAAATAATAAAAATAAACCTATGTAAGTTTTAATTTTCATTTTTATTTGCCCTTAAACTTGCTAAATGAGGATACTTTTCCGTTAATAGCGAACCACTATAGTAAGTAGGCTTAAAAGCTTCATGATCTTGAATGTTCTTCAACCACCTAGCAATCTGAGGTCTATCTTTCCATAGATAATCCATATTGATATCCTCTAGGCGAACTATTACAGGCATAACTGCAATGTCTGCTAGAGTTAGGTCTTTACCCATCAACCATGGTCCTTTACTTTGGGTAATCCACTCATCCATACGAACAACTGTTCGAAGCAATTTATCGGTTGCCATTTCCATTTCTTTTTGAGAAAACCCTGTTCTTCCCATCGACATCAAAAACTCTTTTCTTAAGGGCTTTGACTCACATAAAGCAATAAATTCCTCTTCAGACATTTTTTGAAAATGTGGCAAAAACGCTAAGTTATAAGATGGAAATCGAATTGCTGGGGCTGGGATTTCATCAATGTATCGCATCATCCAACGCATCTTAGCCTTATCTACTGGGTCGACTGGCGTAAATGATGCTAGTTCAGGGGCAACCTCATCAAGGTATTCAATAATGACAGAAGAATCAAGAACAATCTTTCCATTATGTAATAGAGCTGGAACAACTGCATTAGGATTAATCGCCTTATATTCAGGCTTTAATTGATCTCCTGAGAACAAATCCAAGAGGTGTTGTTCAAATGGAATCTTCTTAGCATTTAAAACAAAACGTACACGCTGACTACAAGTTGATTGTGGCGCGTTATATAAAACGAACTCTGACATTATGCCTCCTTATGGATTATTTTTTTAAGCATTATCTTATCGCAATCTTGGATTGCGATGCTTAATTATTTAAATGAGCTAAATCTTTATAGATCAGTCTTTAAAAAAAGATGCGATAGATCTTTCAATTCCACTGGCATCAAGACCACACTCTTTTAATAAAAGATTAGAATCTCCATGATCAATAAAATGATCAGGCAAGCCAAGCTGTAAAGTTTTAATCATTATTTTTTGACTATTGAGATACTCTACACAAGCGCTTCCAGCACCACCTTGTATAACGCCCTCTTCGATGGTGACTATTCCATTATGCGTATTAGCAATTTGTAGAAGTGTATCTTGGTCAATTGGTTTTACAAAACGCATATCTACAACTGTTAAATCTAATTGATCAGCAATTTCAAGAGCAGCATGCAGTAAAGTCCCAAAGGCTAAAACAGCAATCCTGTTAGCAATAGGTGCTGTAGATAATCTTCTAACATGGGCTTTACCCATTGGAAGCGATTCTAGCTCTTTTGATAGTTCTGCACCAACGCCATTTCCACGTGGATACCTGACTGCGCTTGGATGGCCAGAATGATATGCGCTTGTTAACAACTTTCTACATTCATTCTCATCACTCGGAGTCATCACTATCATATTTGGTATACATCTTAAATAAGGAATATCAAATACTCCAGCATGCGTCGCGCCATCCGCTCCAACAATCCCAGCTCTATCAAGTGCAAACATTACTGGCAAGTCTTGTAATGCCACATCATGTATGAGCTGGTCATATCCGCGTTGTAAAAATGTAGAATAGATTGCTAATACTGGTTTTAATCCCTGTGTTGCAAGTCCCGCAGCAAAAGTTACAGCATGCTGCTCAGCTATTCCAACATCATGATATCGATTTGGAAAACGTTTTTCAAACTCTACCAAACCAGAACCTTCTCGCATGGCAGGAGTAATTCCAATTAACTTTGGATCTTCAGCTGCCATATCACAAAGCCATTCGCCAAAGACTTGTGTAAATGTTTTTTTAGCAGGAGTTTTTGAAGGCAAAATACCAATCTTAGGATCAAACTTACCAGGGCCATGATATTTGATAGGATCAGCCTCAGCGAACGGATAACCTTTGCCTTTCTTGGTAATCACGTGAATAAATTGAGGACCATCACCTTCCAAAGCTAACTTTTTAATATTTTGCAAAGTTGGCACTAAAGAATCAAAGTCATGCCCATCAATGGGGCCAATATAATTGAATCCAAACTCTTCAAATATAGTTGCAGGCACAACCATACCTTTAGCCTGTGCCTCTAGTCTTTTAGCAAACTCTCTTAAAGGAGGAACAATAGAAAGAACATTTCCAACACTATTTTTTGTGGCTTCGTAGAAAGGACTACTAATTAATCTTGCAAGATAACGATTTAAAGCACCAACTGCTGGTGATATGGACATATCGTTATCATTCAGTATGACTATCAAGGGAAGATTACGCGTTACTCCAGCATGATTCATTGCTTCGAAAGCCATACCACCAGTCATTGCACTATCCCCAATAACTGCTACAGCAACTTTAGACTCTTGACTATATAAAGCCGCATGTGCCATTCCTGTTGCTGCTGAAATACTCGTTGAAGAGTGCGCAGTACCAAAAGTATCATATTCACTTTCAACACGTCTTGGAAAGCCAGAAATGCCACCATATTGACGTAAGCCAGACATCATCTCACGACGACCAGTTAATATTTTATGAGGATAACTTTGATGACCAACATCCCAAATGATCTGATCACTTGGCGTATCAAAAACATGATGAATCGCTATAGCCAATTCAACTGTACCTAGATTAGAAGATAAATGACCGCCCGTTGAAGATACTGATTGAATCAAAAATTCTCTGAGTTCCTCAGCGATTTGATTCAATTGAAATCGAGATAAACCTTTAAGATCATGAGGTGAATCAATCGTCTGTAATAGATTAGTACTTTTTAACATGATTAACCTCTCCGTCCCGTGGTCATAAATATTTTTGAAACAATCTTTTGACATTCATCGATACTAAATTCTTCTGCATGATTTAAAGTGTGCAATGAACCATGCAGAAATTTATTAGAAAGCGCTCTTGCAAGTTCAGTCATCACCTCAAGAGGATCTTCACCTCTCATTATTTTTTTCTTAGCTTTGTCTAATTCAATAGACTGAAAATCTTCACTTTTTTGTTTCAAACTTGTGATTAATGGAACAGCAGCTCGATGTTGTAACCATTGCATAAAGTTTTTAACTTGCAGATCTATGATTTCCTCAGCACTTTTAATTGCGTTTGAACGGTAATTAACACCTTCCCGAACAACGTCACCTAAATCATCTACTGTGTAGAGATATACGTCGCGCAGATTACTTATTTCTGGCTCTATATCTCTTGGTACTGCTAAATCAATCATTACAACTGGAGAATGTTTTCTTTTCTTTAAAGCAGTGTTCACCATACCTAAACCTATGATGGGTAATGAACTTGCCGTACAAGAAACAACAATATCAAATTCGGAGAGTAATAGAGGAACATCTGAAAGTGGGATTGATTCACAATCAAAACCTTGCTCACGAATATATTGTGCAAGACCTTCTCCACGCTCCAAAGTTCTATTAGCTATCGTGATTGATTTAGGCTTCTTACCTAAAAAGTAAACAGCACATAAATGAATCATTTCTCCAGCACCAATAAACAAGATTCGCTGTTGGCTAATATCACCTAATATTCGTGATGAAAGGCGTAATGCTGCACTTGCCATTGATACAGCATGCATACTTATTTCAGTATTAGTTCTAACTTCTTTTGCTACAGAAAATGTTTTATTAAATAGTTGATTTAAACAAGTTCCAATTGAACCAGCCTGTTGAGCTGTTTGAA